>Ga0207873_1000020_pt1 | contig 138975 bp, 99 predicted proteins | sample BGWIniCompost_FD_187373 | JGI IMG/M metagenome (GOLD analysis project Ga0207873, IMG submission 187373) | Cellulose adapted compost microbial communities from Newby Island Compost Facility, Milpitas, CA, USA - BGW Initial Compost (SPAdes)... ... | reverse complement strand
CAGGATACCTAATCGTCCGGAGTCCATGCATCGGGCGGCCGCCCGATGGCGATGATCTCACTTACACCGGCCGGCTCAGCGTACGCCAGGCGGTCGGGCAGGCAGGGCCGTAGAGCCCGCGGACCTCGGAGTTTAGGGACAGGACCGAGATGGGTGATGTGTGAAGGGGGGCGTGCACCACAGGCGCTCAGAGCCGGGTAGAGTGGTCACGGCCCCTCGTGCGGCGGCATCCTGTGAACCTCCCCAGGGCCGGAAGGCAGCAAGGATAAGCAGGCTCTGACGGGTGCGCGAGGGGTCCTCTCTTTCCGATCTTCACCAGATCCTCCGAGAAAGAGGGCGTGGGCTTCCGGGGTATCGGGGGCGCGGAGGGGGGACGCTGTGGCGAATCTCGCCCTGTATCGGAAGTACCGACCGACTACGTTCGCGGGGATCATCGGTCAGGAGCACGTCACCGTACCGCTGATTCAGGCGATCCGTAACGGCCGACTCAACCACGCGTACCTCTTCTCTGGCCCACGTGGCTGCGGTAAAACCTCCAGCGCCCGCATCCTGGCCCGATCCCTCAACTGCGCCGAAGGCCCCACCCCTGAACCGTGTGGGAAGTGTGAGTCGTGTGTGGCCCTGGCTCCGGACGGCCCCGGCTCCATCGACGTTATTGAGATCGACGCCGCCTCCCACGGTGGTGTGGATGACGCCCGGGAACTGCGGGAGCGGGCGTTCTTCGCGCCGGTGTCCAGCCGGTACAAGGTGTATGTCATCGACGAGGCGCACATGGTCTCGTCGGCCGGGTTCAACGCGCTGTTGAAGCTGGTCGAGGAGCCTCCCGAGTTCGTACTGTTCGTCTTCGCGACGACCGAGCCGGAGAAGGTCCTGCCGACCATCCGCTCGCGTACCCACCACTACCCGTTCCGCCTGATCCCGCCGGGGGTGATGCGCCCCTATCTGGAGCAAATCTGTCAGGCGGAGAACATCAAGGTCGAGCCGGCTGTCTTCCCGCTCGTGGTCCGTGCCGGGGGTGGTTCGGCGCGCGACACGCTGTCGATCTTGGACCAGTTGATGGCGGGCGCTGGTGAGGAAGGGATCACCTACGCCCAAGCGGCCGCGCTGCTGGGGGTTACCGACAGCACGCTGATTGACCAGATGTGTGACGCGTTGGCCGCCGCCGACGGCGCGGGGGTGTTCGACGTGGTCAACAAGGTGGTGGAGGCTGGCCACGATCCCCGCCGATTCGCCTCGGATCTGCTGGAGCGACTCCGGGACCTGATCGTGCTCAACCAGGTACCCGACGCCGCCTCCAAAGGGCTGCTGGATGTGCCCGCCGACCAGTTGGAGCGGATGACGGCGCAGGCGCTGCGGCTCGGGCCGGCTGAGCTGTCCCGGATGGCCGACATCGTGCACGACGGTCTGGCTCAGATGCGGGGCGCCACGGCTCCTCGGCTGGTTCTAGAGCTGATCTGCGCCCGTTTGCTGTTGCCCGCGGCGGATACCTCTGGCGCGGCCTTGTTGACGCGTCTGGAGCGTCTAGAGCGTCGTGTGGAGGCCGGTGTGGTGGCGGCGCCGGCCGCAACTGGGCCGGTTACGGCTGCGCCGGCTCAGCCGGCCACCGCAACCCCGGTGGGGTCCCCACCGGTCGCTTCACCGTCCTCCGGCACGGTGCCACCGGCGCCGCCGGCTGCGCCTTCAGCGCCGTCGACACGGGCTGCGCCGTTAGCGTCGCGCCCAGACACCGACTGGCCTCAGCCCGCCGTGCCGGCAGGTGGGGGCGCCGCAGCAGACGCTCGGCCCACCCCTCATGCCTCGCCATCCGGGCCCGTGGCGGCCCCAGCTGCGGCGTCCGGCGTACCGGTGTCCGCTGCGGGGAGCGGCGGTCCGGTCAACGACGCCGTGATCCACCAGCGCTGGCCCCAGATCCTGGAGCGGACTAAGCGGCGTCGGGTGGTGTGGTCGTTGCTGCAGAACGTGACCCCTCTGACGGTCGAGGGGGACGTTTTGGTGCTGTCCCTGCAGCATCCCGGCCTGCTTCCTCGGTTCTCCGACGAGAACGTGCTCGCGGTGATCCGGGGTGCTCTCACCGAGGTCCTCGGAGGGCATTGGAACGTCCGCTGTGAGCTCGCTGGAGAGGACAGACGGACCGTTCGCGGCGCCTCACCCCGATCAGCGCCCACACCGCCGCAACCGGTGACGCCACCACCCGCCGGGATGCCGGCTGCGCCAGCGCAGCGAACCGGCCCTTCCAGTGGGGTGGCCGCGCCACCTGGGGGCCCGACGGGGGGCCGCCTAGGCTGGACCGGGATGTCTCCGGCCCAGGCTGGGAGACCTGATGCGCCACGTGCTTCTGCGGTGGCGCCTGCGCGTGAGAGCCGGAACGTCGCCGCTACCGGGGGAACCACCGGAAGCGCAGCGCCGGTTTCGGGAAGTGTCGCCACCATGCCCCAGCCGGAGACCCGAACGGCTGCCTCGGTGGCTTTCTATGAGGGGTTCGATCCCGGCGACGAGCCTTTGGATGAACCGTTGGACGAGAAAACGCAGGGAACCATGGAAGAGCAGGCGCTCGCGTTGCTGAAACGCACCTTCGGTGCGGAGAAGATCGGCGAGATCGAAGAGAGTTGACGGTCGGCAGCCGCGGCGAAGATTCGTGTTCCTCGAGACGAGTCGGTTCAGTTTTTAATGGGATGATTTTTACTGCGTCGGAACGGGTCGTATCAGATGAGTGCGTGATAGCGCTGCGGGACTCGCTTTTACTGACGCTGCTGCTTCTCTCGACGAGATTGCTGTCTTGCCTGTCAGTAGGACCGCATCGGATTATCCATTCCACTTTGCAAAGTGGTGTGGTGACTTCTAGCGATGGTCGGTGATCCGGGACGACGCCGGTTGGACCCTTTTCGGGGTGCTTCTGACGGGAGCTCTGGAGCAATGTCAGGGGCGATGGCGCAGTGGTAGGACCACACATCGTCTTCCCGCCACACACCTGCGTTGATTCAGTAGCTCTGTCTGAGTGATCCGATATTTGCTTTGATCGGATGGTTACTATCCCCGTATAGGAGGCATGTGATTTAACGGTTTCTGTTCTCAGCGGTGAGGAGCGGCGATGACATACGGATACGGCCCGGGAATGCCACCACTAGGAGGGAGTCACCAGTCTCCCCACACCCCGCCGGTTGGTGGGTATCCACCAACTCCTGGCTCCTTCCCCGGCCCTCCTCCGGCCGGCTCTGGTGATGGGAATATCCCTCCTCTGGTTCCTCCTTCACCCGGTTTCCCTGGAGGTTTCCCCGTATTCGCTACTTGGGATCAGCGGGTCGGTGCATACGTAGTAGACATGCTGTGTTCATTGGCGCCGTTATTCCTCGGGGGAATCATGCTCCTGTTCACCGTCACATTTACCTCCGGGACCACTCAGATACTGATCCTCACCACCGTCATCGCGGTGATGCTTCTGGCTTTTGTCGGCCTGACCGCTTACAACCGGTGGTACCTGAGCGGGCGTACCGGCCAGTCCTGGGGACGCAAGGCGATGGGGATCCGGTTGGTGAGCGCCCAAACGGGGCAGCCGATTGGTCCAAAAATGGCGTTCATTCGTGACAGATATATCAGAAGGGGAAGTATTTTAGATTTAATGGCGATGATGCGGAATGATGAGTGGCGCCAGACCTATGCTGACAGGGTCGTCGGAACCTACGTGATAGTTGACCAGTAGCTGATCAGTGACGCCCACGGACGAGAGCGTCCGACCGGCCGGATACGCTGAGGATCAGTAGAGACCTGGATCCCAAGGAGTCGCCGTGATGCCCGGAGGCGGTCCGCCGAACTTCCAGAAGCTGCTCCAGCAGGCTCAGCAGATGCAGCAGCAGCTCATGCAAGCCCAGGCCGAACTCGCTGCGGCCGAGGTGACCGGAACCGCGGGCGGCGGCCTGGTAAAGGTCGTGATGAGCGGAACCGGTGAGCTGAAGTCGGTCATCATCGATCCGTCGGTGGTGGACCCGGAGGACACCGAAACCCTCGGCGACTTGGTGGTGGCCGCGGCCCGGGCGGCTAGCGCTGAGGTCAACAAACTGGCCAACGAGAAGATGGGGCCGCTCGCCGGAGGACTCGGTGGCCTGGCCGGCGGTCTTGGTCTACCTGGGCTCGGAGCCTGAGTTCGGTGTACGAGGGCGCGATCCAAGATCTGATCGACGAGCTGGGCCGGCTGCCCGGTATCGGACCCAAGAGCGCACAGCGAATCGCGTTCCACATCCTGTCCGCCGACCCCGCGGACGTCACCCGGCTGGCCCAGGCGCTGCAGCGTGTCAAGGAACAGGTGAGGTTCTGCTCGGTCTGCTTCAACGTGGCCGAGCAGGAGCAGTGCCGGATCTGCCGTGACCCTCGCCGTACCGACGAAATCATCTGTGTGGTCGAAGAGCCCAAGGACGTGATCGCGATCGAGCGGACCGGAGAGTTCCGGGGCCGCTACCACGTGCTCGGTGGGGCGATCAACCCGCTGGAGGGGATTGGGCCGGACAATCTGCGTATCCGGGAATTGATGGAGCGGCTCCAGGCCGGGACGGTCAAAGAGCTCATCCTCGCCACGGACCCCAACACCGAGGGCGAGGCGACCGCGACCTACCTGGCCCTGATGGTCAAGCCGATGGGGTTGACGGTGACCCGTCTGGCCAGCGGTCTTCCGGTGGGCGGCGACTTGGAGTACGCGGACGAGATCACCCTTGGACGAGCCTTTGAGGGGCGTCGCGCCGTCTGAGTGGCCCACCCGGCCATCCGGTCATGTCTCAGTCCCGTCTCATTCGTTTAGCGGCGAGACGACGTCCGCTTTTCGGACGGTTTTCAAGAGCTACGTCAAGATGACGGTCAGGTACCGATTTTTGTCGGCCGGTTTTGCCTTTAAGCATCTCTCATTAGTGTTCGGCACCTAACCGCGCTGACGAGGGCGCGGGAGGCTGACGGACAGGGGTGGATGATGCACATACGAAGGCACCGGACTCCTGTGAAACTCGCCGCCGTCACAGCCGCCATCACGCTCGTCGCTGCTGGCTGTGCGGAGAGTGAGCGCGGTGATGGCTCGTCCGGTGAGGGACAGGACACCTTCATCTTTGGCGCGGCTGGCGCGCCGGACGTCTTTGACCCGTTCTACGCCACGGACGGGGAGACGTTCCGTCCTGCCCGCCAGATATTCGAGACCCTGATCACCCACGAGCCTGGCACCGCGAACCTGGCACCCGGCCTGGCCGAAAGCTGGGAATCTAACGAAGACGGTACTCAGTGGACATTCCACCTCCGGGACGGAGTGACCTTCCACGACGGTACCGAGTTCAACGCTGAAGCGGTCTGCTTCAACTTCGACCGCTGGTACAACCAGCCCACCGCGGCTGGTCAGGCTCAGGCGGTCTACTACGCCGACGTGTTCGGTGGTTTCGCACAGAACCAGGGCGATTACGGTGAGTCCAACTACGTCAGCTGCGAGGCGACCGATGAGCTGACCGCCGTGATTACTCTGCGGGAGTTCAACGGTAGCTTCCCTGCGGCGTTCAGCCTGACCTCACTGTCGATCTCCAGCCCGACGGCGCTGCAGCAGTACGACGCCGACAACGTCCGGCAGGAGGGTGAGGCGTTCATCTATCCCGAGTACGCCACGTCGCACCCTGTTGGTACCGGTCCATACCGGTTCGTGGAGTACGACGAGGCGGAGGGCGTCATCCGGCTGGAGGCGTACGAGGACTACTGGGGAGAGCCCGCGCGTACCCGGAACCTGATCTTCCAGATCATTCCGGATGAGGCGCAACGTCGGCAGGCGCTGGACGCCGGGCAGATCCACGGCTATGACTTCCCCTCTCCGGCTGACTACGCCTCCCTGGAGGAAGCCGGCTACAACCTCATGGTCCGTGAGCCCTTCAACATCCTCTACCTGGGCATCAACCAGGCGGGCAACCCGGCGCTGACTGACCTGCGGGTGCGGCAAGCTATCGCGCACGCCATCAACCGGGAGGAGCTGGTACGCACCCGGCTTCCGGAAGGCGCTGAGGTGGCGACCCAGTTCATCCCCGATACGGTGGTGGGGTACGCCGACGACGTCCAGACCTACGAGTACGACCCGGACCGGGCGCGGCAGCTGTTGGCTGAGGCCGGCTATCCCAACCTGACGTTGAGGTTCCACGTGCCGACCGAGGTCACCCGGCCGTATATGCCTAACCCGCAGGAGATCTTCGAGACCATCGCCGCCGACCTGCAGGAGGTCGGTATCACGATCGAGCAGGTGTCGCTGCCGTGGAACGGTGGATACATCGACGCTATCCGCCAGACCCCGGATCACGACCTGCACCTGCTGGGGTGGACCGGTGACTTCAACGACCCGGTCAACTTCGTCGGCACCTTCTTCGGACGCCCGTCGAACGAATTCGGCATCAACGATGCCAACAGCGCCGAGATGTTCGCCGCCATCGCCGCGGCTAACTCGATCGTCGATGCCGAGGAGAAAGAGGCGGCCTGGCAGCAGGTCAACCGTGACCTGCTCAGCCAGTGGCTGCCCGCTATCCCGATCTCGCACTCGCCGCCGGCGATCGTGGTGGCTTCCAACGTCAGCGGTCTGGTTCCCAGCCCGCTGACTCAGGAGGAATTCTCCACCGTCGTCGTCGAATAGGTTGTCCTCTGCTGGCCCGGGTTACTGACCCGGGCCAGCCCGCTTTCTCCAGAGGAGAGCCATGCTGCGAGTCGTGATCCGGCGCCTGTTGCAGATGGTGTTGACGCTATGGGTGCTGTCGGTCTTGATGTACGTCTGGCTGCGGAATCTGCCGGGCGGCCCGGTCAGTGCGTTGCTCGGCGAGCGCGCGACCCCGGAACGGGTCGCCGAGCTGGAGCGGCAACTCGGGTACGACCAGCCGATTTGGGTGCAGTACGGACGTTGGTTGAACCGGATCCTTCACGGTGACTTCGGGACCTCGCTGCGCACAGGGGACCCGGTCCTTGAGGAGCTGGGGCGGGCGTTCCCCGCCACCATCGAACTGAGTTTTTTCGCGCTGCTCTTCGCGGTCGGCCTAGGGATCCCGTTGGGGTATCTCGCGGCCCGGTATCGGGGCAGCTTGTTGGATAACGCGGTCGTGATCGGCTCCCTGGTGGGCGTAGCCGTGCCAGTGTTCTTCCTGGGCTACCTGCTGCAGGAAAGCATCGCTGAAGGGCTGGCCTGGTTGCCCCCGTCAGGGCGGCAGTCGGTCACGATCAACGCCACCCACGTGACGAACTTCTTCATCCTCGACGGCATCCTGACGCGGGAGTGGGACGCCTCGCTGGACGCTCTGAAGCACATCATCCTGCCAGCGATCACGCTCGGGACCATCCCGTTGGCGGTGATTGTGCGGATTACGCGGGCCAGCGTGTTGGACGTGCTCAACGAGGATTACGTGCGTACCGCTGAGGCCAAGGGCCTGAAGGCCCGGACTATCCGGGGGCGGCACGTCCTGCGTAACGCGATGCTGCCGGTCGTGACCGCGATCGGGCTGCAGACCGGGTTGCTGCTGGCCGGAGCGGTGCTTACCGAGCGGGTGTTCGTGTGGCGCGGGTTGGGCTTCCTGCTCGCGGAAGGCATCACCGAACGGGATTACCCGCGGTTGCAGGCGCTCATCCTGCTGTCTGCCCTGGTGTACGTGGTGGTCAACCTGCTGGTCGACCTGTCCTACGCGATCATCGATCCGAGGGTGCGTGTGCGGTGACCGGACTCGCCGAATACAAGAAGGAACGGCTGGACGGTTTGGCCGAGGTGGCCGCCGAGGGGCGCGGGACCAGCCTGCTGGTGGACGCGCTACGTCGCCTGTCCCGGAACCCGGTCGCCATCATCGGGGCCGTCATCATTCTGTTGTTCGTTCTGCTGGCCCTGCTCGCGCCGCTGATCGCGCCGAACGACCCTACCCGGCAGTTCGACGTGCCGGAGCTGCGGGCCGACCACATCCCTGACTCGGTGCCCGGCTTCGTGCTCGGCGTGGACCAGTTGGGGCGTGACTTCTTCTCGCGCCTGCTGTACGGCGCGCAGCAGACCCTGATCGTGGGTGTGCTGGCCACCTTGTCCGGGTTGGTTGTGGGCGCGGTGATCGGCGGACTGGCGGGTGCGTTCGGCGGCTGGGTGGACGCGGTGTTGATGCGGCTGGTCGACATCATGCTCGCCCTGCCGAGCCTGTTGTTGGCCATCAGCCTGGCCGCGCTGGCCGAGCGGCCCAGCCAGTGGACCGTGATCACCGCGGTGGCGGTGGTGAGCGTCCCGGTCTTCGCTCGGCTGCTGCGGGGCGCGATGCTCGCCCAGCGGGAGAGCGACCATGTGCTGGCCGCCCGTGCGTTGGGCGTCAAGCAGCACGTCATCGTGCTGCGCCACATGTTGCCCAACTCGCTGTCACCGGTCCTGGTCCAAGGCACGTTGACCCTGGCGACCGCCATCATCGACGCGGCCGCACTGTCCTTCCTCGGGCTGGGGGACCAGACCATCGGCCGGGCCGAGTGGGGGTTGATGTTGGCACAATCCCAGCGATACCTGGAGATTCGGCCGGAGCTCGCAATGTACCCCGCCTTCGCGATCATCATCGTGGCGCTGGGCTTCACCCTGCTGGGTGAGGCCATGCGCGAGGCGCTTGACCCCAAGAACCGGCGGTGAGACACGATGCCACTACTGGATGTGCGTAACCTGCGGGTGGCGTTCCGTCGCCGAGGCGCCCCGGATGTGGTCGCGGTGGACGGGATCAGCTTCACGGTGGAAGAAGGCCAGACCGTCGGCCTGGTGGGTGAATCCGGGTGTGGTAAGTCTGTGACCTCACTGGCCATCATGGGGTTGCTGCCCCGCCGGGGCGTCACGGTCACCGGTGAGGTCTGGTTCGAAGGGGTCAACCTGCTCCAGCTGCGCCCCAAGGAGATGCGGGACCGGCGCGGACGGGAGATCGGCATGATCTTCCAGGACCCGCTGTCCTCCCTCAACCCCGTGGTCCCCATCGGGGTGCAGGTGACCGAGGTGTTGACCCGGCACCGGGGTATGAACCGTAAACAGGCCATCGCAGAGGCGCGAGAATTGCTCGACGCGGTGGGGATCCCGGATCCGGACCGCCGTTTAAAGGAGTACCCCCACCAGATCTCCGGTGGGATGCGGCAGCGGGCACTGATCGCGATGGCGTTGGCCTGCCGGCCTCGCCTGTTGATCGCCGATGAGCCGACCACCGCGTTGGATGTCACGATCCAGGCTCAGATCCTCACCGTGCTGCGCCAGTTGGTCGATGAGTTCAACACGGCGCTCATCATGATCACCCATGACCTGGGGGTGGTCGCCGGGATCTGTGACCAGGTGAACGTGTTGTACGCGGGGCGGGTGGTGGAGAAGACCGACCGGCACCGGCTGTTCAAGGAGCCCAGGCACCCCTACACGCATGGGCTGCTGCGTTCGGTGCCGCGTCTGAACCAGCCGCGGGGCGTTCCGCTGACGCCGATTCCGGGGTCGATTAACGATTTCATCCCGTGGCCTACGGGATGCGCGTTCCAGCCCCGTTGTGACCGCGCGGTGGAGATCTGCCGCCAGAACACGCCCGAGTTGGACGACGACGGCTTCCGGCTGCTGCGCTGCCACAACCCAGTGCCGGTGTCGGACGCCGAATCCGCCGAGGAGGTGCGGGCATGAGCTCTCCCGAAGACACCATCGGGCCGTCGACGACGGAGACAGCGGAAGCCGGGCCGATAAAGAGCAACCAGGTGTCGGAGGGCGACGCCGCGCACGCGGCGGCCTCGGCTGAGGCAACGTCGGCTGAGGCGACGGAGCCGGCGGAGGAAGCGGCCGGGGATGTCCTGGTTCGGGTGGAAGACCTGAAGGTGCACTTCCCTATCAAACGGGGAATCCTCCTAGACCGGACCGTCGGCTATGTGTACGCGGTCGATGGTGTGTCGCTGAACATTCAGCGCGGCACCACCTACGGTCTGGTGGGGGAGTCCGGCTGCGGGAAGAGCACGCTTGGCCGTGGCCTGCTCCGGTTGGTCGAACCCACCGGTGGCGAGATCTTCTTCGACGGCATCCCGGTACGCCATCTCAAGGGCGAGCAGCTCCGGCGGCTGCGGCGCCGCATGCAGATGGTGTTCCAGGACCCGCTGTCCAGCCTGGATCCGCGGCAGACCGTGGAGTCCATCCTGGTCGAAGGGCTCAAAGCGCATAACCTGGCCCGGGATTCCGCCCAGGTAGGCAGGAAGCTGCGGGAGACGCTGGACGCGGTCGGGCTGCCCACCGGGGCGTTGCGGCGGTACCCCCACGAGTTCTCAGGAGGCCAACGGCAGCGGATCGGCATCGCGCGTTGCTTGGTGCTCGAGCCGGATCTGATCATCGCTGACGAACCGGTGAGCGCCCTGGACGTCTCCATCCAGGCGCAGGTCCTCAACCTGCTTGAGGAACTCCAGCGGGAACGCGGCCTGACCTACCTAGTGATCGCTCACGACCTGGCGGTGGTGCGGCACATCAGCGACATCGTGGGCGTCATGTACCTGGGTGGGCTGGTAGAGGAGGCACCCAGCGACCAGTTGTACGCCGAGCCGCTGCACCCGTACACCAAGGCCCTGATGTCGGCCGTGCCGGTGCCGGATCCGGTCGTGGAGGACCAGCGGGAACGCATCCTGCTGGTGGGTGACCTGCCCTCCCCCGCCAATCCTCCAGCGGGATGCCGGTTCCACACCCGGTGTCCGTGGCGGCAGGAGACCCGGTGCCACGAGGAGCGTCCCGCGCTGCGGGAGCTCTCTCCGGGACACCGGGTGGCGTGCCACTGGGCGGAGGACATCGCGACAGGCCGGATCAGCCCACACGAGGTGGCGGCGGAACTCGTGCCCGCTCACGAGACGCTCGCTGGGCCGTCGGTGACGCAGGAGACCGCCGAGATCGCCGGCACGTTGCGCCCCGGCGGTGACTGACGGCGCACCGGGCGTACCCCACCGCCCTGTGGGTTGATCCCGCTGGTGATCCGGCTTCGGCCGTCGGACCGAAGCCGGCCGTTGAAGAAAACTCCCCGCGATCCAGGGAGCAGCATCGCCTTGTGGGCGTTCCGCCGTCGAAGGCTCCCTGGATCGCAGGGAAACCTCGTGGATCGCGGGGGAGGAAGAGGGAAGCTGAGAGGTCAGGCGCGGTTGACTGCGCTGGCGACGGCACGCAGGGAGGCGGTCACGATGTTCTCGTCGACGCCGACGCCCCACAGGGTGTTCTCGCCGATCGCGCACTCCACGTACGCCGCGGCCTTCGCGTCACCGCCCGAGCTGAGCGCGTGCTCGCTGTAGTCCAGCACCCGCACCTGAACATCCACGTCGGCCAGGGCCGAGACGAAGGCGTCGATCGGGCCATTGCCCACGCCGCTGATCTCGTGCGTCACCCCGTCGATGGTGACGGTGGCGGCCACCTCGACCTTGCCTTCCACCGTGGAGGTGCTGTAGCGGTCCACGCTCATCCGGCCGGAGGACTGGTTCAGGTACTCGGCAGCGAAGATCTCCCACATCTGAGCAGGCGTGACCTCACCGCCCTGCTCGTCGGTGTGCCGCTGGATCACGCCCGAGAACTCGATCTGCAGCCGGCGCGGCAGGTCCATCTGGTGCTCGGTCTTCATGATGTACGCCACGCCGCCCTTACCGGACTGCGAGTTGACCCGGATCACCGCCTCGTAGGTGCGCCCCACGTCCTTGGGGTCGATGGGCAGGTACGGGACCGCCCACGTGAACTCCGATACCGGTACTCCGGCCGCGGCGGCGTCCCGCTCCAGCGCCTCGAAACCTTTCTTGATCGCGTCCTGGTGCGAGCCTGAGAAGGCGGTGTAGACCAGGTCCCCGGCGTACGGGTGCCGTTCGTGCACCGGCAGCTGGTTGCAGTACTCGACGGTGCGGCGAATCTCGTCGATGTTGGAGAAGTCGATCTGCGGGTCTACGCCCTGGCTGAACAGGTTCAGACCCAGGGTGACCAGGTCTACGTTGCCGGTGCGTTCCCCGTTGCCAAACAGGCACCCCTCGACGCGCTCGCCTCCGGCCATGAGGCCCAGCTCGGCGGCGGCGACCGCGGTACCCCGGTCGTTGTGCGGGTGCAGCGACAGAATCAGCGACTCGCGGCGCGGCAGGTTCCGGTGCATCCACTCGATGGAGTCGGCGTACACGTTCGGCGTGGCCATCTCCACGGTGGCCGGCAGATTGATGATCATCTTCCGGTCCGGGGAAGGATCGATCACGTCGATGACCTTGCCGCAGATCTCGACCGCGTACTCCAGCTCAGTGCCGGTGTAGGACTCCGGCGAGTACTCGTAGTAGATCTCCGTGTCCGGGGTGAGCTGCTCGGCGTACTTCAGGCACAGCCGGGCCGCGTTCGTCGCGATGTCGGTGATTCCGTCGGTGTCCAGCCCGAAGACGACGCGTCGCTGCAGCGTCGAGGTGGAGTTGTAGAAGTGCACGATCGCCTGCTTCGCACCCCGCAGCGACTCGAAGGTCCGCTCGATCAGGTGCTCCCGGCACTGCACCAGCACCTGGATGATGACGTCGTCCGGGATCAGGTCTTCCTCGATGAGCAGCCGGATGAAGTCGTAGTCGGTCTGGCTGGCGGCCGGGAACCCGACCTCGATCTGCTTGTAACCCATCCGGCACAGCATCTGGAACATGCGCCGCTTCCGCTCCGGCGACATCGGGTCGATCAGCGCCTGGTTGCCGTCCCGCAGGTCGACCGCGCACCACTGTGGGGCCGCCTCGATGCGGCGCGACGGCCAGGTCCGGTCAGGCAGATCAACACGGAACTGCTCGTGGTAGGGGCGGTAGCGGTGGATGGGCATCCGGCTGGGCTGCTGCCGGCTGAATGGATCGACGGATACCTGACCGGTGGCGGTGTCGGACATGGCGATGCTTACTCCTTCGACGGACTGGTCGCTGAGGCACGTTGAGACGGTTCGGACAGGATTCACGGACCACGCCACGAACGGTGGAGGTCCGGATCTCAGACCATGGGTGTCTTTGAAGAACGGCCCGGCAGACGCGCAGAAACTCCGCGGCGAGGTGCCGGCCTTTAACGGGCCCCGCCGCGGCGGCGAAGGAGCAGAGCGCGCCACATAACGGTGGCCACGCTACGCGAACCGGTGCGACTTCGCAAAGACACGCATGGAATCTTGAGAGCCGTGTCACGCTGCGTCGCGGTCGATAGTTCGGAGCCGCAGCAGGAGTCGTCAGGTATGGTCGGTTATGACCGTTTGAAGGTGGCCAGGATCCCGCCGTGGCGCCAGGCGGCTGTCCGTGGGCCACTCGTCGGCGTTGCTCGCTGGTGTGCTCAAGATGGTCGGCTGTGGGCCGCGGACCATCGTTGAGCCGGCCCCAGCGATGCCCTTTATGAGGGTCCAACATCGCTGGGATGCGTAAGGCCACTGAGGAGATCCAACGTCGCCCGGGGCGGGCGATGGTGTGGGGACCCCATGGTGTTCACCCGAGGTTGGTGACCCGATGTGGTGCGTCCGCGCCGTTCATGATCGTCAGTTGCCCATGATCATCACGTCGGGTGTGGTTTATCCAACCCTGAAGCCGTAAAAACCATACAGTTGCGGTGATCGCGCGTCAGGCGGGTTGCCGCTGAGCGCGGGCCATTGGAGGTACCGCTCGGCTGCCTTAACGGTCGCGGCCGGTGCGGTTCACTGTGGGGTTCAGTTCGCCTGGTGGCCGCTCTGTGTGGCTTTCGGTTCGGCTTCTGATCGCGACGCATGGCGTACCCACACATGTTGATCATGAGGTGGTTGGGGACTACGCCGCCTCCCTCATGATCAACACAGGTGGGTGGCACGGGTGGATTGGCGGGTGAAGCCGCACGTGCGGGTCAGGAGGCGGTGGGCGACACAAAGGCGGTCTGGATCAGCTGCGGCTTGCGAGCCTTGCGGACCAAGAAGCCACGTCCTGGAGGCTGAGGCGACATGTACGCGCCGGGCCACAGCTGCCCCTCCTGACGCTCCCCGGACAGCAGCAGACCGGTGCAGCCGACCTCCCGCATGCGCTGGGGGACCGGTTCGTGCATCGCACGCCCCGCGCCTCCGCTGCGTCGGGCGATGACGAGGTGGAAGCCAACGTCCCGAGCCTGGGGGAGGTATTCCAGGAAGGGCGCGAGCGGTCCCGGGCCGCCCGGGGAGACCAGGTCGTAGTCGTCACACAGCACCACGATCTCCGGCCCTTTCCACCAGGACCGTTCCCGTAGCTGCTGCCGCGTGACGTCGTCAGGCGGCAGGCGTCGTTGAAGCTCGCTGGCCACACCGTGCGCCAGACCTTGAGCGACCTTGAGAGTGCCGGCGTAGGCGCCCAGATAGTCGTCGGGGACGACATCCAGCAGGGTGCGACGCACGTCGATGACCGCGAACACCACCTCGGAGTCGCTGAACCGACTGATCAGATCCGTCACGATCAGGTTCAGCACGGATGTCTTGCCCGATCCGGAGTCCCCGAATATCAGCAGATGCGGGTCGGCACCGAACAGGTCGAGGAACACCGGACGCAGTTCGGTCTCATCCAACCCCAGCCGGATCCGGCGGTCATCCGGGGCCTGTTTGACGACCTCTTCATAGGGCACCAGGGTTGGCAGCATCCGGATGGGGGGTACGCGCGGGCCGTCCCAGGCGTTGGTGATGTCGACGATGGCGGCCTCAAGTGCGGCTTGAGTGGTGCCAGGATCGGTGCCGCCGTCCAGTCGGGGCAGCGCGATGTGCGCGATCAACTCTTCTTGGGTCAGGCAGCGCCCAGGGATCTTGGACTTTTGAAGGGTTTCAGCGACTTTGCGTTTGATCGAGGAGTCCAACGCGTCGTTAAGGGCGAGCTCGATGCGGGTGCCGATCACCGCTTGCAGCTGCATCCGAAGGTCTGCCCAGCGCCCGGCGGTGAGCACCAGGTGGATTCCGTACCCCAGGCCGCGACTGCCGATGTCTTGGATCATGTCGGTGAGGTCTTCAAAGTCGCTGCGCAAGGCCGGGTAGTTGTCGATGACCAGCACGATGTCGGCGCAGTCGATCTCCGGAAGGCGACCTTCGCGGTGGGCTTGGCGGAGGGTGTCGATGGAGTCGATGCCTCGGGTGGCGAACAGGCGTTCCCGTTCGCTGAGCTGCATCGCTACTTCGGCGACGGTGCGGCGTACCCGGTCAGGGTCCAAGCGCCCGGCGACACCGGCGACATGAGGGAGGTCGACCAGGGGAGAGAGGGAGCCGCCTCCGAGGTCTACGCAGTAGAAGCCGATGTCGTGGGGGGTGTGGGTGACCGCTGCGCTGAGGATGAGGGTGCGCAGCAGGGTGGATTTACCGGTTTGAGGGGCTCCGAGGACGCACAGGTGACCGGCGCTACCGGCGAGGTCGAGGGTGAAGGGCTCTTGTTTTTGCTCGGTGGGGCGGTCCAGGAGGCCGAGGGGGATGCGGAGGGTGCCGCGTCGGCTTGCGTCGGAGACCGTCAGACCGTATCCCGGATGTTTCTCCAACGGGCCGGTGATGGAGTCCAACGGGAGAGTCTTAGGCAGCGGCGGCAGCCAGATGCGGTGGGCTGGAGTGCCGGCCTCTGCGAGGCGACGGACCACCACGTCCAACGTGGTGGGGACGAGGACGTCGTTATCGGTATCGTCCGGGCGGTCCGGTTCGGCGGTGGGGTAGGTGCGGTCCAGCCAGGCCTGAACCTCGTTGTAGGCCAGGAACGGAGCGGCGGTGGGTGGGGCTTCCGCTACCTCCGTACCGCTGGCTGGACGGTAGGGGCCCGAGACGTACGCGGCTTTGAAGCGCTGGAAGATCGTGGTGTCGACCTTCAAATAGCCTGAACCTGGAAATGGAGGCAGGTGATAAGCGTCCGGTACCCCCAATACGGTTTGGCTCTCCTGCGCGTTGAAGGTCCGCAGCCCGAGCCGGTAGGAGAGGAACGATTCCAGCCCACGCAGTTTGCCCTCTTCCAGGCGTTGGGATGCCAGCAGTTGATGCAGCCCGATGGATCGGCCGATTCGACCGATGGCGATCAGTAGTTCGAGGAACTCTGGTTTGGCATCCAACAGTTCGCTGAACTCATCGATAACGATGAGCAGATTCGGGAGCGGGGGCAAGGGGATCCCGGCGTCACGGCGCCGGTTGTACTCAGTGATGTTGGGAAGTTGTCCGGCCTCCAGCAAGATTTCCTGGCGACGCGTCATTTCCCCCTGAATCGCGTCGTGGAGCCGATCGACAAGACCGACCTCTTCGGAGAGGTTGGAGATCATCGCCGAGGTGTGGGGCAGATCCTCCAGACCGGCGAAAGTCGCCCCACCCTTGTAGTCGACCAGGACTAGGCTGAGGCGTTCCGGGGGATGAGTCATCGCCAAAGTGAGCACTAAGGTGCGCAGCACCTCAGACTTTCCCGAACCGGTAGCGCCTACACACAGGCCGTGTGGCCCCATGCCGCCCAGCGCGGACTCCTTGAAGTCCAGGTACACCGGGTTTCCGGTGGGATCGACCCCGAAAGGCACCTTCAGGAAGTCATCCAGAGGCCGCGGCTTCCACAAGGACTCGATTTCGTAGCTGTTTTCATCCTCAATACCCAGCAGACCCCGCAGGTCCACGGTGGTCTCTAGCGGCGCTTCCTTGACGGCGTCGGCCACTAACCGCAGTGGTGCGATCTGACGCGTCAGGGCGGCGATATCGGTGACGGTGACGGTATCCGCGGTACCGCTGGTGGCGCCTTGGATCTGGCGCCGTTGAGCGACGATTTCCTCGGAGAAGACGGTCGACGTCTCTCGCAGATCTTCCACGGTGACCTGGTCGCTATCGCAGATCACTCGTACGTCCACATGGGACGGTTCCAAATGGCGTTCGGGGACCAGGACAACGGTCGCGATGCCGAGCTCAGAGAGCTGGGTGTTGTCACGGGGATCGACTAGTTCGACGGCGCTGACCGAGGAGTGATCAATGATGACCACCAGGCGCCTGCCCCGGTGCTGGTAGTTCTCCACACCCAGGCGACGGGTGCGGGCCCGGTCGGCGAGCCGGCGGTCCAGCTCGGTCCGGAGTAGCTCCGCGAGGGCAGGGCCGTCGTGGGCGATCAAGCGGCGCGGCGCCGGGCCGTCGTATTCTTCCGGGTCTAGGCTGTGCGGCAGCCATTTGGCCCACTCGAACTCACTGAGTGCCCCGCGCCCGAGGCACCAGGCCACCCGCACATCATCAGGCGCGTGTAACGCGGCGAGCTGGGCCAGCATCGCGCGCAGCACGTTATGGGTTGCCGCAGCGGGCCCTACCACCGATACCACGCCGTCTATCGGCACCGCGATCGGCATGCCGTCCAAGGTGCGGTCCCGATCCACCAGCAGCCGTGCCGCGGCGTGGGTGACCGGGTCGAGTTCGACAAGGGGGTTGCTGTTCGCGCGGAGGGTGACCTGGCGCCATAACCGGTCGGTGCCCAGCCCAACCCGGAGTACCAGGAAGTCAGGGTCGGACAGCCGTCGTTCCCACAGCAGCCGGGGATCTCGGATCAGGTCAGGGAGCGTGGCAGGGTCGGGGTGACGACGGTGAGCAAGGGCGCGTTGTGCTTCGCCTGCGGCGCGTAACTCATCACCGATCTCATCGAGGTAATCCAGATACCGATGCCGTTGTTGCGTAAACCGCCGTGCGGCACCGGTGCGTTGACTGACGAACATCCCGATCGCGCCCAACACGGTGACCAGAAGCATCGCGCCACCTGCGACCAGCATGATCGGATTGTTGTGCGCGATGATCATGATTAGTGAACCGCCGCCTCCCATGATCGGAAGCAGCACCTGCATCGCGCCACTAAATCCGCTGGAATCGGGAACCGTCGGAGGTGTAACCACCTCGATCGGTGTGAGATCAGGAATCGGCGGAAGAACTCGTGCAGGGCGGTGCACCACCCGCTGTGTCACCCTCACACCTCCAGGGCCAGCGCCGCAAAGAGCGTGAGCTAATCAGAAGCGTGAATCCACACTAGTACGCGTTCGGTAGCTTGAGCACGCTCGTTATCTTGACCATCATTCCCAGCCTTGCAACATGGTTGATCACAACGGCACGAGGACCTGCCTGAACAGGGGCCATGCTTGAACAAGATCCTTAGAGGATCTTTGATGAAGATCGTGATCCGCCGTGATATTGATGAATCTGATCAGCCCGGACAATATTGATCTTGCCTAGGTTTTGCTGGGCCGGACCAGAATGGGAGCTGGCGGTATGGCGACACGATTCACCCGGGTTACGGTGATCGCTGATGGGCGTCAACTCGACGTGAGTCTGCCGGCGACCCGTCCGTTGGTGGAGCATATTCCCCAGTTGTGTTCTCTGCTTTCTCTGCCTCCCATGGATCCGCCCGGATCCTGGCAGTTATCGACGGTGACCGCTGGTGTTCTTGATTCCCGGCGCTCCCTCGATGAAGCCGGGATCGTCGACGCTGATGTCTTATTTCTGACACCACCGGAACAGGCGCCGCCTCCTCCCTTTGTGGAGGACGTCGTCGACGAGGTGCGCGCCACCCTCGACAACGACGGCAGCGAGTGGACCGGCGAGGCGCGGGTGAACGGCTGCACCGCTTTGGCAGCGCTGCCCGTGGTAGGGATCGCCGGCTTCATGTGGTGGACCCTGACGCCGCGCATCGGCGTACCCCTGGTGCTCTTCCCGCTCGCCCTGGTGGCGACAGCGGTGGGGTGGCTGATTCGGGAACGCGGGGGCGCGGCGCTGATCGCCGCCGCGGTACCGGCCTGGACCCTGGGGGCCCTTGGCCTCGCCGAGGCCGTCGAGGCGACCGGCGCGATCAGGCTGTTCGCCGGCCTGGCAGGAGCCGGCGCAGGGCTGTACGGCTTCGCCGCCGCCGGTGCCCGGTATCGGGCGGTGAGCGCCGCCGGCCTGACGATCGGTGCGTTATCTCTCGTCGGGTTGGGGTGCCTGATCGCCGGGCTGGACATGGTTCGGGCGGCAGCGCTTCTGGTGATCGCGTTGCTGTTCGCGGTGGGCATCGCTCCCCAGATCGCGGTGAGCCGATCCCGCCTGGTATCCCTGCTGCGCGCCGAACAGGAAGGGGAGCGGGTACGCCGTGATGAGGTCGCCGCGGCGGTGAACAAGGGACAAGCGACGCTAGCGGGGAGCGTCACCGGGGTTGCCGTGATCGCGGTGACCGCCGGTGGGGCGCTGCTCGCTCACCGCACCACGCCAGCGGCTGTCTTAGGAGGCGTCACCGCTTTGATCTTCGCGCTGCGTTCCCGGGCGTTCACCAGGACCCGTCAGGTGCTGCCCATGCTGACGGTTCCGGTGCTCCTGGCCGGGGTGGCGGCGGTGACCATTCCCGCGTGGCTGGTCCAGCCCGCCTCGACCGCTCCGTGGGTGACGACCGGGCTGCTGATTCCGCTGGCGGCCATCTTGATCATCGCAAGGGGAGTGCGTCTCGATGACGTCGCCGCGGCCCGTCTACGGCGAATCTTTGACGCGCTGGAGACGGTGGCGGTGATCTCGGTGGTTCCGCTGGTCTTGGCGGTGTTCGGCGCCTTTGAATGGGTACGCGGCCTCGCCGACTGATCCCGTGGTGACCGGCCGTCCACTATGGCCAGTAAGAGCGTCGTCGGTTGGTCTGCGCGGCCGGCTGCGGGGCCGGCGATAGGAGAGAGCCGAGAAGCGACCGTCCGGTTAATCGATCAATCGCTCTAGGAACCACTCGTCGCCGGCGACCACGGCGACGACGGGAGCGGAGCGTTCTCGCTGTTCCCGCTCCCGCTCACGCTCCTCCATGACCGTGATGATGCGAGTCGCAGCCCAAATCGCCAGGAGCAGCACGACGCCTACCCCCACACTGACCAGCAGGGGCCCAAAGGGGCGGCGTAACTGGCGGGGGGAGCGTCGCGAGCCGTGCAGGAGCGCGGCCCGCGCGATCGTCGAACGCAGGACGTGCGCTTCCAGGACGGTCCGGCTGTCAGCGTCAGGCACGATCGTCGTCCTCAGCGGAAGAATCCGGACGGGACTCGGGAAGCATGGTGCCGAACCCCTTCTCGATTCCAGGGCCGTTCGGCCGAGGCGCCGCGCGGTAACCCCCGTTCGATGAGCCTTTGTTAGAGGAGCTTCCGTTCGGTGAGGCTGGGCGCGGGGACGGCGAGGGCGCCACGCGGGCCGAGGGATCCAACTCCACGCTCTGCGCCATCGCGATCATGAGCTGATTCAGAACGGGCTCCATCTCCGGGTGCGGGGTGGCCGAACTGAACACCATGGTCCAGGTGGTTCCGGCCAGAGGAAGGAACAGCTGAAACACCATTGAGCGCACCCGTTCCCGGGCACCCGGGGGGACGGTTGAGATGGCATCGGCGTGCAGGAGCCCGGTCCCGTTGGGGGTCTCTATCTCGGTCACCGTCCCGGAACGAGGGAGGATCTGGCGTACCGGAGCCAGTCCGGCCAGGTCCGGAGCCGAGTTGTACCAGGCCACATGCAGGCCTGCGCTCCCCACCGCTCCACTGGAGAGGCGGCCGAGCTGAATCATGCTCAGCGCCGCACCGGAACGCTGGCAGTCCGCGACCAACTGCTCCAGGAAACCGAGCACGGCACGCCGTTCAGCGGCCGATAGTTTCCGGCCGTGGAAACGGTCATCCACCAGACGACGGGCGCTTCGCTCCCAGGTCTGCGGGTGGGTGTCCAACAGCGCCCAGTCGGACGGTATCCCAATCCGCCAGGGAAATGGCGGGTGTGGAACATTGGGATTGAGCTTAAGATCCTCAGCAGGTAAGGGATTAAGGGTCGTCAAGATTCACTCACCTGGATCTAGAGCGGCGGCGGTTTGGGTATCCCAATCGGATACCATTTGTCCGATGGCCTGGGATAGGCCACCCCATTGGCCGATGTTGTTCTCTAGTTCCAGCAGACTGGTCCGCCAGGTATCGCGGAAGGACTCGATCGCGCTCTGTATCTCACTTTGATCAGAACCCAGTCCTTCGCAGTCTTCCGCGCCGCGATGTGACTCGGCGAGACTCTCGCTGAGGTGCGTCAGATTTTGGCCGAGACTGATCAAGGTCTCGTATGGATACTGAACAAAGACCATAGTGGCCTCCCTTCAGTTACCGTGAAGCCGAGAGTAGCAGTGGCCGACGAAGCAGCGTCAACACCGATTGGAACACCGATTGTCAACTCTGAAGGTGGGGTTTCATGATCGGTGACAGTCGCGACGGACAGGGTGATCAACTTTTGGCAGCATCCACTCCCTCACAATTCTTAGAGCAACTCCAAGCCTTCGAACGAGTGGTTGGTCGGGCGACTGTTTCAGCGAGGGCGCCCTCCCGTCGTTTCGGGGACCTGCCCCGAATGGTGTTACGCGCGATTGATCCCCGGCTCACTGCCCAGCTGCGTGAAGATCGCATCCGGTACGGCGAGATCACCAGAAAGATCCCCACCGGCAGCTGCATCGCTGTGATCGGAGCGGAGCCGGTGGGACGGACCACGGTGACGGCGCTTTTGGCGTATGCGCTCGCCGAAAGTCGTGGGGAACGTGTTCTCGCCGTGGACACCGACCCCAACGGAGGGCTTTACCAACGAATCGCGACCCGGGCGGGTGGTTCGATGGCGGACGTGCTGATCGCGCTTGGAGCCCGTACCCCCCTCAGATGGCCAGCCGCTCCGACCCCGCCGTCTCAGGTGGGGTACCGGTGGCTCAAGCAGCGACTCGCTTTGGGAGGCGCCGGCGCGAGCCCGATGCTGCTGGCCAGTGATCCAGTACGCGCGGAAGCGCCGCTGAGAGGCAACGAGTACCAGAAGTGCGTGCGGCGGCTCCGCCGCTGGTTTCCGCTTATTCTCACCGACACCCCACGCGCCCCTGTCGCTCCGGTGCTACCCGCCGTGGTTGACACCGCTGACTGGTTCGTGGTGGTGGGTGGCGCTGATGAGGCGGGGGTAGCCGCGGTGCAGCAGACGCTGTACTGGCTGCGGTGGCTACGGCAGGACCAGGGCGCCGGCGGTCGAGTCACCTGTGTCCTGATCCAGCGTGGTGAGGAGCAAGCGGGTCGCTTTCAGGTATCTAAGAACTTTTTCCAGGAACCCACCTTCGTGCTGCCACGTGATCACGGCGCCGGACGCAGTGACACATTGGTATGGCATCTGGCCGGGCCGAACCTCAAACGAGCGATCTTTTCCGTAGCGGCTTCGGTGATCAAAGGGCTGGCGAATTCAAGATCAGATTTGCAGAACTCTCAAAGATCAATTTGAAGATGCGTGCTTCAATGGGAAAAGCGGGCTCGCACCAATCATATATTGATCATCTTTAAATGCTGGCCAGTACCTTCAGGGTGTGAGGAGGACACCGTGGGGACACGTTTCTCGATCACCGATGACGCGGTGAACCAGCACGCGTCGAACCTGGAGACGACGGTGGCTGCTCTCAATTCACAGGCGGCACAGTTCATCGCGGCGATCGAGCCGCTGCCGGCGGTGTGGCGCGGCCAGGCGTTCCAATCCTGGGATCAGCTGACGTCACGCTGGAATGAGGCGATGGCGGATCTCAACCGGGCTCTGAGCGATATCACCAGCCGGGTATCGAACGCGGGCCAGCTGTACGACACCTACCACCAGGAGCAGACCTCCCAGCTGCAAGCGACGATGGCGTCGGCGAACTGGGACGCCGCGCGGTTCCGAGGCTAACACCAAGCGACTGCTAAAGCTCAGCGATCGCCACGGACTTTGCTGCGCTCTGCTGTCAGGAATCCGACACCGGCGATTAAGGCGTGAGGAAAAATGAACATTTTCAGCTACGACGAATCTGTTGCCGAGACAGCGCATGGCGACATCTCCTCAGTGGCCCAAGGGCTGCGGGCCACGTTGGATGACCTCTCAGGCTTCGTCAACCGGGTCCGGGCGAACTGGGAGGGTGACGAGATGGAGGTCTACAACGGGATTCAGCAGCAGTGGGACAGCGCGGCACAGACCGTCAGCGAGATTCTGGATTCAGTGATGCAGGCGTTGGGTCAGACCACCAGCTCCGTGCAGGAGATGCGCAGCCAGGTCCGCGGCGCCCTGCAAGGCTGACGCCCCGGAATCTATTCTCGCCGCTCCCGCTATCGACGGGTCCGAGTCGTACCACGGCTTCACCTCGACGGCACCGGCGCCGGCCGTATCGTCGGCGCCGGCCGTCGGACCAGGTAGCCACTCCTGCCAGGAAACCCAAGGGAACCCAGGCTTATTCAGAATCAATCCCTTAATAGCTTGTGCGTCTATTGAGATCAAGATTCCGAATTGCGCCTAAGGCCCCCTTTGATTTGATATGGAGACGTGCGAGCGTACCCGTCGATTCTTCTGGTCCTTCTCTCGGCCGTGACCTGAATGTGGTTCAACCGCCGCCGGCAACGGTGGCGTGGTCAGTGGTGGATCCGGAAGGCGTACGACGGTGTCTGAGTTTCCGGCTCATGTGTTCACCATCGACGGTAATCCGTCACTGATCCGTGGGTCCGCGCAACGCTGGGCGTCCTTCTCGGAAGCGGCCACGTCTGCCTCCGAGCAAATCACCTCCTTGGACACCAGCCAGTTCGTCGGCCCCGAAGGGGATCAATTCCGCGAAGGCCTCAACGCGGAGATGCCCGAACACCTACGCATCACGGGTGAGGCGTTCGGCATGGTCGCTCAGGCTCTCAGCACCTTCGCCGACCAACTGAGCTCTCTGCAGACCCGGATGCGCCCTCTGGCCGCGCAAGCACCTGGCCTGTGGGAAGCCCTTCAGGCCGCGCATGGGCGGGTCGAACGGGCCCAGGCGGCCGACGCCGAACACGCTCGGCAGGCCAGTAACTCCCCAGACGGTGCAGCCGACACCTATCAATCCGATACTCCTGCAGCGACCGCTGCCCTGGCCTCGGCCCAACAGGCCTGGGACACCTGCTACAACGCCGCCCAGGGGCTGCGGTCGGAGTTAGACGATGCCGTCTCCGCCTGTGTTTCGGTGATCCGCGAGGCCGAGGGGATGCGGTTCCGCGAGAACCCGAAGTGGTGGGATCTGCCGGGTCAGTTCACCAACTTCGTGCGGGACCACGCCGACGTTCTATCGGCGATCTCGACTGGCTTGAAGATCGTGTCGGCGGTAGCGGGGCTGTTGTCGTTCATCCCGGTTCTGGCCCCTGTCATGGGCCCGATCGCCATGATTACCGGTGCAGGAGCCCTGCTCATCGACGCCTCACTCTACGTCGCCACCGGACAGGGGTCGTTGACGAGCATCCTGATCGATACCGCGTTAACCGTGATCCCGGGTGGGAGGCTGCTAGGCCTGGGAGCACGGACTCTACGAGCGGCGGGAGACCTGTTGCCCACCGTGGGGCGGCTGGGGCCACGCTTTGCGACCAACATCCGCAACGGCCTGAACAACCTCGCCGACAGTCGAGTGTTCAGTCGAGTAATGAACAGCCGGACCACGGTAGGCGACCCGGTGGATGTGGTCACCGGCGAGGTGGTCCAAAGCCAGGTCGACGTGGAGCTGCCAGGGGTTCTCCCCTTAAGGATCAGCCGGACCCACCTCTCCTCCTACCGGGTGGGTCACTGGTACGGGTCGTCCTGGGCGTCCACATTGGACCAGCGTTTGGAGGTGGACGAGGACGGGATGTACTTCGCCGGCGAGGATGGGGTGCTTCTGGTCTATCCCATCCCCGACGCCACGAGCGCTGTGATGCCGCTGCACGGTCCTCGGTGGCCGCTTGCCATGGCTGAGGTGGGGTACACCATCACTGACCCGCGTACCGGACAGACTCTGCACTTCGCCAACCCAGCCGGCGCCACCGTCGGTTCTCTACCTACCCTCCCCAGACCCACCGGCGACGACACCACAGACCAGGACACCGGGGCCGGAACCGACGCCTCCCCCAGCATTCCCCAACTGTGGCGGCTGTCAGCCATCACCGACCGCCGAGGAAACCGGATCGCCTTCCTGTATGACAGCGACGGCGTCCCCGCTGAGATCCGGCACTCGGGTGGCTACCGGATCGCCATCGACAGCACAGACGGTCTAGTGACCGCGCTGCGCCTGCTCGACGGAGACAACGACGACGAGGGCACGGTTCTAATCCGGTACGGCTACGACGGTGAGCGCCTGACTGAGGTCATCAACTCGTCTGGCCAACCACTGCGGTTCTTCTACGACGACGAGGGACGGCTGACCGGCTGGGAGGACCGCAACGGTACCCGGTACGAATATGTCTACGACGAGCGCGGACGCTGCGTGCAGGGAACCGGGCCGGCGCTATCCCGCACCTTCGAATACCACCACCCCTCCGGTGAGGAGCGTGGCGACCCCACCGCCGCCGGTGACGAGACGTGGTCCACAGTAGAGATCGACTCCCTCGGACACCGGACCGTCTACCAGCTCAACCACCACTACCAGGTGGTACGCCGGATCGACCCACTCGGCAACATCACCGTCTACGAGTGGGACGCCTTCGACCGGAAGACCGCCGAAACCGACCCGCTCGGGCGTACCACCCGCTGGACGTACGACGATGCCGGCAACCTGGTGTCGGTGACCTATCCCGATGGCAGCGTCGCCACCGCGGTCTACAACGATCTGGGCCTGCCGGTCCAGACCACCGCCGTCGACGGCACGGTCTGGCAACGGCAGTGGGATGAGGCCGGCAACCTGGTGTCGGTCACCGATCCCACAGGCGCGACCACGCGATACACCTATGACGCGCACGGTGGCCTCGCCACCGTGACCGATGCCCTCGGCAACGTGACCCAGGTGCGGTGTAACGCTGCGGGTCTGCCGGTAGAGGTGACCGAGCCGGACGGCGCCGTCACCCGATACCAACGGGATGCCGCCGGACGGGTGGTGACGGTCACCGACCCCGTCGGCGGCGTGACTCGCTATGCGTACAGCCCTGAAGGCAAGCTGATCTCCTGCGTCTGGCCTGATGGCGCCGAGGAGCGCTGGACCTGGGATGGCGAGGGAAACCTCGTTGCGCACACCGATCCGCTCGGAGGGGTCACCAGGTTTGAGATGGCGCCGTTCGATGTGCCGGCTGCGCGGGTGACCCCCGACGGGGCGCGGCTGGAGTTCCGCTACGACACCGAACTGCGTCTGGTCTCGGTCACCAACCCGCACGGGCTAGTCTGGCAGTACGATTACGACCCCGCTGGGCGGCTGATCACAGAAACCGACTTCAACGGCCGGACGATCCGCTACGACTTCGACGCTGCCGGACAACTCATCGCGCGTACCAACGGAGCCGGCCAGACTACCCGCTACCGGCGTGACGTCCTGGGCAGGGTCACCGTTAAGGAGGCACCCGAGGGCGACACCGTCTTCTCCTACGACCCTGCCGGACGCCTGATCGCCGCCGCCAGCCCGGACGTCTCTCTCGTCCTCGAACGCGACCCACTCGGCCGGGTGATCGCCGAGACCTGCGAGGGCAGAACCCTCCGCTCTACCTACGACGCTCTCGGTCGCCGCGTCAGCCGGATCACACCATCCAATGTGGAGAGCCAGTGGGAGTACGGGGCGGGGCCACGGCCGGTCGCCTTGTGGACCGCTGGACAGGTCCTGCGGTTTGAGTACGACGCCGCCGGCCGGGAAATCCTTCGGCGTACCGACGCTGGATTCTCGTTGACCCAAACCTGGGATTCCACTCACCGCCTGACCTCTCAGACCGTGCTGGCCGCAGTGGGGCCTGTGCTGGAGCAGCCCGCTACCGTCGGCCGGACCCGTCTGGTGCAGCGCCGCACATACACCTACCGATCCGACGGGTATGTCACCCGGATCGATGACCAGCTGCGCGGGGTGCGCACCTTTGAGCTGGACTCCATCGGCCGGGTGAGAGAGGTACGCGGCGCGGAGTGGACCGAGCGCTATGCGTACGACCCCACCGGCAACCTGACCGAGGCCCTATGGCCCATAAGGCCCAATGTCGCTGGTGGTGCTGACCGGCTCGCTGGGGGCGGTTGGGAAGAACAGGGCGCCCGGGGTGGGCGTCGCTACACCGGCACCCTGCTGCGCGCTGCTGGCGCTGTCCGCTACGAGTACGACGCTCAAGGGCGAGTTGTGCTACGGCAGCAGAAGCGCCTGTCGGCCAAACCGTTGACCTGGCGGTATGAGTGGGATTCGGATGACCAGCTAGTTGGGGTGACTACCCCGACAGGGGAGCGGTGGCGGTACCGGTATGACGCGTTGGGGCGTCGGGTCGCCAAGCAGCGCCTGGATAGTGACGGCCGGGTCATCGAAGAGACCACCTTCGTGTGGGACGCCCATCTTCTCGCCGAGCGGATCGAAACGCGTGACGGTCAACTGCGGACGACTGCTTGGGATTGGGAGCCGGATGCGTTCCGGCCGGTATCCCAGATCGAGACCCGGGCACCGTCGCTGGAGGCGCTTCGAGACGCCCCGCAGGCCGAGATTGATCGGCGGTTCTACACCATCGTCGCGGACCTAACCGGCACGCCCGCAGAGCTAGTCACGCCCGCTGGTGAGCTTGCTTGGCGGACCAGTACGACTTTGTGGGGAACCACCTACACCGACGGCGGTGAGGTGGATTGTCCGTTGCGCTTCCCGGGGCAGTACCACGATCCCGAGACCGGTCTGCACTACAACTATTTCCGGTATTACGACCCCGGAACAGCGCAGTATCTATCAGCAGATCCTCTCGGTGCTGTTCCTAACCCTAACAGTGCTCACGCTTACGTTTCGAATCCCACATTTGAAGGTGACCCCTTTGGGCTGTCTCCTTACCAGATCTCAAACACGCGTGGCCTGACCCACAGCTTCGACAGACATGCAGCACAGTGGTTCGGGCGTCCAGTGCCGATGGAAACTCATTTGGGGCAGTGGGAAAACCTTATCAGGCGGGCTTCTACCTCCAGCATATCCTTTCCGTGGTCGACGGGGACGGCAGAAACTATTGCGCATTTGGCTCGTATCGAAGGGAAGCGCTTTGTTGTACAGTTCTTCCGCGACGGAGGAAGAGCGAATGAGTTAGCTACCGCGTTCGTACCGACCAGGCGTCAGGTGAGTGCTATGCTCCGAGTGGCGGGATTGATATAAAGATGGCTATGCGGGATACGAAAGCGCCTCGGCCGCCGCTGGTTGAACTCAGTTTCTATTTTGCTGATCATAGCACCGATGATGGGCTGCTTCAGGTGGTCGATTATCTTATTGCGCAAGGTGCTCGGCTGGCGGGTGAAGTAGTGCTGGGTGAAGCTGGCAATAGCGATTCTATTGGAAATCTTACCTTCAGCCGGGTTGATCAAGTAAATATCGGTGATAGGGAAGAATTGGAATCGCTAATCCGTTCTGCAGAAAGAACGGTTGCCGGGGTTAGGCTCACCAACGTGGGTGTTGGTTCGTCTGGTCGCGATATTTATGTGCGTGTACTTCCCATTCCGGAGGAGGCTGTTGGGAGGGATCGGCATCCAATTTCGCTGTGGTGTGATGGTCGCGCATTCGAACCGGATGCTCGCCCGGCTGTCAAGAAACGCGCTGCCGACGGAATTATCAGCTTGTTCTCCTCGATTATTGCTGCGCTTTCGCCGTCTTATGGCGCTATCCTTGTAGAGTGGCCTTTGCCGTGCCCGTACGAGATTTTGAGCCGACCAGACGGGTTTGAGTTTAGTGACGCCTATCTCGGTACGAATTATGTTGGGGAGAGTAGGATAAAATCAATCGCTGCTCGTTTTGGTGGGCGTAAAATCCAATTTGAGAATGGTATGTTGTTCCTCTCTAGTGGGCTATTTGGCGAAGTGGGTAAATCTGCTGAGGATCTAGGAAAGCAGGTGGCGTCGGCTATCATCGAGGCGGATCAGGTGCGGCGCAGTCGAATTGATTAAATTTGATAACAAGAAAGAAATCTGGTAGAGCTTGAATGATTTCAATTTTAGGCTAAGGGGGAGGGTTGAGGGGGTGACGCAGAAGATGTTGTTGTGGATTTTCTTGATTTGAAGCTTGAGCGATATGACTCGTATAGATCCTGGTAAGGTTGCAAGAGTTTAATTTTAGGTTGGTGACATCCTTGTTCCCTCGTCGTACTCGCAGCGGTGGGCGGTATGGGGAGGTTGGAGGCGTCCAGAAACGTCAGACATATTGGCGGTAGTTGCCTTACGGGTGTCATCCCGGTCGAGTGGATCCTACTGGGGAGGCGTAAATTTGCTGACTTTCGCTTGATGGTCGTCATGTCAACGTATCACCGCTTGGTGAGGTGACACATTAATGAAGACATTGGATTTCTATAGCGAAGTCCTTGTGCTTCCTACTGCGGATGCTGAACTATTGGGAGTTGCAGGGAAGCGAGGCGTGATCGTCGGTATTGCTGAAGAGGACGGTAAGGCATTCTATGCAGTTTCTATCGGTGACAGGTCATATGCGTTGACTGATGCTGATGTTCAAGGCGCAGGAAAGGGGTTTCGATGAGAGGATATTTATGGAGGTGCTTCTGTCCGACTTGATTCGGATGGAAATATTATCAATATCAATATTTCGGAAGATGGGGAAGGGCTTTGCGGCGATTGATGCGCTAGTCTAAGGTTGGCATTTCTCGTGTAGTGTCGATTTTGAGTCCTGATTAATGCAGTCGCTGTATTGTGTGGTGTGTGGCGCATTATGCAATGTGATAACCGAGTCAGATAAATAAACAGGACTTCTTAGATAAGGGGATAGGGTGCCCCTTCTGTGAGGGTGGGCATGTTATCCACCTCGCTTGTGATCACGCACGGTGTAGGCGTGAAGATCGGGCTGAGATTGACGACTGATCGGGGTGACCGGCGAACCGGGCGGCGAAGGCGGCGTAGGTGGGGACCGCGGAGTGGGTGTCTAAGACAGCGAAGGTGACGTGCCGGAAGGCGGGCACGGCGGCCAGAGCGTCTGCGAAGGCGTCGGCGACGCCCACGGGGTCGTTGCGGAAGACACCGCAGCCCCAGGCTCCAAGGACGAGGCGGCGATGACCGTGGTGTGCCGCGACCTGCAATACCCGGATGGCGCGTGCTCGCAGCACGACGGGGACGGAGTCGGCGTACTCCGGTTGGTTGCGCATGATCGCCCCGAGGTTGGGTGCCGCCGCCGTGAGGAAGGCGACCCGGTAGGGGGTCTCCAGTAGTTCGCCTCGGTCGTCCCGAAACACCGGGACAGCGGGGGAGTAGATGACCCGGTCGCTGTAGCGCAGGTCATGCTGACTGCGGTGGAACGCGTAGAAGTCACGGGCGGCCCTCTGGCAGGTGTAGAGGGCTGAGGAGCGGGCGATGCTTTCCTCCTGGGCCCGCGCGCCGTTGAGGAAGCCACCACCTGGGTTCTTGGCGGAGGCGAACACTAGGGCGGCGACGTCATCGGCGTCGTCTCTGGTGAGTCGTTGGGCTGCGGCGAGGGTGGTTTCGTTCGTGACCTCGACGGTCGGCTCGATGCGGATGGCGGGGGCCGGGAGCGGTTCTTCTGGCAGATACAGCCGGGTCGCGGCGACGGCGTTGCGTACGTCCTCGCTGATATCGATCAGGTGACCGGACCGGGCCGTGTACTGACCCCGGTTGACGATGGCGACGGTCTCCTTGGCGAGGGTACGCAAGCGCTGTTTCATGATCGGCATTGTTGGTCGTCACCAGTAAGAAGGCGAATCAATTTCTCTTTTCTTTTCCGGTGACGATCGTTTGAGTGGTACGCGGTGGCGTGATCATCAAACGGAACGGCAGTGTCCGGCGGGCCAGCGTTGGGTGAGGGTGGCGCGGGGAGCGGCGGCGGGAGTAGGCCCGGGCAGGCGCCCGGTAGTCCGGTTCCTGACAGTATGGGGCGGGCTTATGGGCTAGCCGGGTTCTAAGGCGAGAGTAGGTAGTGGTGCATACCGACATAGATAGTATCTAACGGAATTTTTGCCTGAAGGTTGCGCTCCTGAAACCTTGACGTAATCTGGATCACGTTCCAGAATGATGGAGGAAGAAATCGTTTTCCGCGCCATGCGTTGCGGTTAAGGATTTTCGCCCCACCGTGGCGGTGCTTCCCGCCCTTGGGTCGGTGGGCCATACGGTTGTGCCGCGGGGAGACAAGATGGCATCCGGGCCGTAATGACAGATCTTGTTCAGGGGCTACTCCTTCGGCGCTGTAACTGGCCACTGGGCGGGTAATTGAATAGTTCTCAGGTTCTGCCCATTGACAGGGCGTGATCTTGTCGCGCCTGGATCACTGATGTGATCGTCGGTCGTTGATTCCTGCCGCGGCTCCAGGCGCGTACCCATCGTTATGCCGGTGGTACGTGACTCCATTCGCTGGGAGCCGGCGGTCCCAGTGTGCTGGAAATCGGTTGTGCCAGGGCGCACTGGGAGCTTCGACCATTGACGGGGGACATGTGACCAACATCGAGTGGTGGATCGTTGCGGGGAACGGTCTGGCGGCGGCGGTGTTGATTAACGCTGGATTAGCTAAGTTGGCGTTTCCAAGACCGCTGAGCCGGGCGCTGAGTGAGGTCCTGCCAGTGAGGCGATCCGCAGCGACGGCACAGACTACGACGGTTCCAGCCTCAACCGCCCCAGCCGCCGCGACAACGATCCTGATACCAACGGCGATCCCTCGAGGGTTCGCCCTGTTAGAGGTCACGGCGGGAGTAGCGCTGTTGATCCCGGGCACCCGTCTGATCGCCGCGGGCGCCGCCACGGTGCTGGGGGTGCTCTTCGCCGGGTTGGGAACCCTGGGCTGGCTGCGTCGCAGCACGGTGCCCTGTGGGTGTCTCGGGACACACGGTGACCGGCCACTGGGAGGCCGCAATGTCCTTATAGGACTGGCGTTAGCAGCCGTTTTCCCGTTCAACCGCCTGGCGGCACCGGAAGGGGAAGGCAGCGGTGATTACGCCAGTTGGGCACCGCTGACCGCCTCTCTGTTGATGCTCGTGCTCTGTTTGTGGGCGTACCGGGAGCTGGCGTGGCGCTTGCTGGCGCGTACCGGTGCCGCCCGGTCACACGGGAATGGGTGAAGCCGACCATGCAGATTTTCCTGGGGTTCGTCGTACTTGTTTTGGCTGGCGCGGTGGTGCTGCTGTTCGCCATGGTCGGTGAATTGGCTTCGCGAATACCGGACACGAGTCAGCGGGTCCGCAGCACCGAGGTTATGCCGGTGGAGGGGGCGCGGCTGGGAAGCGAACCGGCTAGCTGGCCGAAGGAGCTCGCCAGATTCGCAACCGCCGAGCAGGGTGTGGTGTTGGTCCTCAGTACTGTGTGCGCCACGTGTGAGGATGTCGCCTCTCAATTGTCGGCGGAGTTGGACGCCGGAAGATTCACCGACATCGGAGTTCTGGTCTCCACCGGAGAACGCACTCACGGCGAAGACTTCGTGAAACGACACGGCCTGGATCGCGTGTCGTGCCATATCGATGAACTCGGCACCTGGGTCTCCGGAGAAACCGGGGTCAGCATGAGCCCAGTCGCACTGGTGTTCCGGGAAGGGAGGTTGGAATCGGCGCTGTCATTCGCCGATTTGTCAGCCGTGAAAGCGGCAACGTCACGTATGAAGGAGGCAGCGTGAGTAAAGCATCCACCGTCACAAACGCCGTCAAGGGGGAGCGGGTTGGTCGGCGTCGGCTCCTCGGAGGCCTGGGCGCGGGTGGCTTGGCCGCCGCGGCGGCCATCTTCGGGAGGTCGTCGCCCGCCCACGCCGCGAACTGGCAGTGCTGCAACCTGGTCTACGCACCGCCGAACATCAGCATGTCGGCTTGCCTGTCCGCCCGGCACTACGTGTGGACCTGCTCGATGGGGAGCGGGGGCCTGTGGTGCCAGTGCTGCGAGCGCTACAGCAGCAGCGGAAGCATCAACGGCTCGGCCGGTAGCTGCCGTTACAACTGAGGCGGCGTAGAGCTCTGGGATCGAAGGCGCCGGGATCTCGTTGAGCCGATGGTCTCGGCGAAGCCGACGAATCGTGTGTGAACGAGCCCAGGAAGCCCGTCGGAGCCGAACGATGTGGAGGGGCCGACCGGGTCACTGGCGCTGATCTGGAACTCATCACACCAACTGAGAGGACCCCGTGACTCGCTGGGTAATCATCGGCCTGGTGGGAGCGGTCCTGCAGGTCTTGAGCCCTTGAGGCATCTCGATGGCCGGGGTCGCCGGCCCGATGATGCGGCGTACCCGCGCCGGCGCTGCCCGTTTCCTGGCGGGCTTGACGGTTGGTGGGATCGCCGGAGGACTTGTCCTGTCGCTTCCTGTGTACCTTCTCGGCTCAGCCCTCACCTCTGTGATGCCGCTGACCGGACGGGTACTACTCCTGGCCGCTATTTGTGCGGTGTTGGCGTGGGCTGACCTGCGTCACCGCACGCCCCACGTCTGGCGTCAGGTCCCCCAGGGACTGGTACGCACACTGCCGCCGGGATCTCTGGGAGTGGTGTGGGGCTTTGACCTCGGTCTGCTGTTCACCACGCAGAAGACCACGTCACTGATCTGGGCCGCGATGGCGGCGATCCTCCTACTCGAGCCTTCGCTCGCCGCCGCCGTGCTGGTCGGCGTGTCAGTGCTGGCCTCGGTGGGAGTCACCGTCTGGAGCCTGAGCCGGACCGCCGGGCTGCCCGGCGTTGTTGAACGAGGTGCGCAATGGCAGAAACTGGTCAGGCGCGGCACGGGGGTACTGCTGCTGGGGATGGCGGCGGTCACCGTGGCGCAGACCCTTCAGGGGTGACCACGTCAGGGAAGGCACGCGGTGCGGCCGCTCCCCGACCGGAGCCGATCTTCGAGCTCGATCCCGCAGGCGGGCAGGTGGTCGTGACCCGATTCGAGTGCCCGAACCTGGTCACACTCCTGCTGCTGTTGGTGTTGCACGTGCGCATCAAGCGGGATGTGCGGCGCTACGGCCGAGGCCTGATCGGTAGCCGGGCCGTCGTCGATTGGCGGCGGCGCACGATGTGGAGTGTCTCGCTGTGGCCGGATCTGGACAGCGTGTACTCCATGGGGTCGGTGCCTCGACATGTCATCGGCTCCCGGGTGCCACGTCGGCTCGGAGTCGCCACCTCCTGCGGGGTCTTCTGTTTCGCCGGTGACTGGCGGCGTGTGATGTTCCGCAGCCCAGCCCCACCTCGGTCCCCACTGCATCCGTTGGAGCCGGGGAGCTCGTGAGTTCCCGAGCGAGTTCCAACCCGTTCCAACCCCACGTCACAAGGGCACAGAACTCAGCACAGACAAGCCTGCTGAGGAAAGAGAGGCTGGCATGGCCATACCCACTGACCGCGGCATTGTGGTCATTACGGATGAATCAGACGGCAGTCAGACCGTCGCGATCGGCGCGGGCGTCGATGACGATGGTGCGCCAATCGACGTCTACGCGAAGCATGTGCGGGTGCCCCGTCTCGTGATCGACCCGGCCGTCAGGCTGGTCGACACCGGACTGACCCGTCACAGCACGCGGATCGTGGAGGTCTTCCACGACGCATCGACCGGAAGCGTCCACATCCGTCCAACCAACGCGACCCCCAGTCTGGCCTGAGGATTTGCCCGGTACTGGCCACGTCGAACGCCGCCGGGCGTCGTGGCGACGCAGGAGTGACACGGGGCCCTGGTAGAGCTGGGTGATCTGACGTGGCGGGATCCGCGGAACCTCCGGTCAGCGGTTCCGAGGGGTCATCGGTCAGCAGCGGCCAAAGACCGATCCGGTACGCCGGAGCGTACCCGGCGTACCGGATCTGGTTCTCATCCCTCATCCAGCCATCAGCGCTGATGGTGGAAGCGCGAAGGTCAGAAATGGATTAAATCTGACAGAACAAGATCATCATAGGAGTACCGGGTGAACGGGGTAAGAGTGTCTAGCGTGACCGCCGGGACACCCGCAACGGGATTTGAAGCAAGAAGGTCAAAGAACGGGCCCAGGGACACTCTAGAGAAGTACGAGAAGAAAGGGCCTAAGGGGTGGCGGGGGAGGAGGAACGGGCTGGGTGGTCGGTGAACGGTAGGGCGGACTGGCGGACTAGCTGGTGGCCTAGGGAGTAGGTGGAGTCTAGGGGGACGAGAGAGTCCGTGGCCGGGCGTACCCCTTCTCCGTACTTCACTTCATTTTTCTTTAGGTCAGGGCAGGTCAGGCGTCGGAGAGGGCGGGGGAGGTGACGTGGGCACCGGGCTGGTGCCGGCTGGCGCGATCGGGGCCGGAAGCGCGACGCTCTCCGGTGCGGGTCCTGGCTCACCGATCAAGACGAGGACACCGGGACTGAACTGCGCGGCGGTCAACACCCCGTTGTCCAGGTAGCAGTAGATCCCGGAGTCCATCGGAGGCGTCAGGGACACGGTGGTCGGCTCCACCGAATAGCACGTGCCTTGACTGCCGGGGAGGGGATCGGCGGGCGCGACCGACAGCGCCGCCTGCCGGTCCAGCAGTACATCCAGCCAGTCGGTGAACAGGTGGTGGACGCGCGGATCAATCTCGGCGGGTATCGGCTCGCCCGGCGCGGCGACCCATACGCAGGAGGAGGTGCACTGAAACACACCATCGGAGTTACCGGCGATTGAAACGTCAACCGTGCCGCCTCGTGCACCACCGGGGATGTCGACTCGCCAGGAGCCGTCCTGGGCCAGCACCACCGTGACCGTGCGCCCCACGTTGTCAGGGCCGGTCAGCAGATAGCTGGCGGTGTAACGCTCGTCCTTGGCCGCGGCGATCTGGCCCGCCAGGCGAGTGCGGGCATCCGGCTCCGGGGCCGGCAGCGATGGCGTGGGATTGGTCGAGGGGGTCACCACGGCCGTGTTAGGGCCACCACATCCGACGGTCACCAAAGCGAGGGCGGACAGGGTGCTGACCAGACGGATGGTGGAGCGTGTCACGCCGACATTGTCCGAAGTCATAACGCCATGACGGTTGCGGCACGCCGGTTTCTCCTGCGAGGCCTACCGGATCTCGGGACGGTGTCGCCGAACCAGGTCCATATGCCGGTACCCTGACCAGGGAACGCGCGGCGGGAATCCGTTCGCCAGCCCCCGCAGGAGTTCGTAGGCTGCGGCGGCGAAACGCCGGCAGTGGAACGGCCTTACCGGCCCGGACGTCCCGAATACATCAGAAATCGGAACACAGTACCTAGGGAGAACGGTGGCCCTCGTCGTCCAGAAATATGGAGGCTCTTCGGTCGCGGACGCTGAACGCATCAAGCGGGTTGCGGAGCGGATCGTGGCCACTCGTAAAGCCGGCCACGACGTTGTGGTCGCGGTCTCCGCCATGGGCGACACGACCGACGAACTGCTCGACCTCGCCAGTCAGGTCAGCCCGTTGCCGCCGCCGCGGGAGCTGGACATGCTGCTGACTGCGGGTGAGCGGATCTCGATGGCGTTGTTAGCCATGGCGATCCACAACCTCGGTTACGAGGCGCGTTCATTCACCGGTTCGCAGGCCGGCGTGATCACCACGTCGGTGCACGGCAAGGCTCGGATCATCGATGTCACGCCGGGCCGGATCCGTAGCGCCCTGGATGAGGGCGCGATCGCGATCGTTGCCGGTTTCCAAGGTGTGGCGCAGGACACCAAGGACGTGACTACCCTGGGGCGGGGTGGTACTGACACCACCGCGGTGGCCTTGGCGGTGGCGCTCAACGCCGACCTTTGTGAGATCTACACCGACGTAGACGGCGTGTTCACCGCCGACCCCCGGATCGTCCCCAACGCGTCCCGGATCGAACGCATCACCTATGAGGAGATGCTGGAGCTGGCCGCCTGTGGCGCCAAGGTGCTGCACCTGCGCAGCGTCGAGTACGCCCGGCGCGCGGGCCTGCCGATCCATGTCCGTTCGTCGTACTCGAACCGGCCCGGCACGGTGGTGACCGGGTCAACGGAGGATCTTCCCGTGGAGCAAGCACTGATCACCGGCGTCGCGCACGACCGTAGCGAGGCGAAGATCACGGTTCTGGCGGTACCTGACGAGCCGGGTTCGGCCGCCTTGATCTTCCAGGCGATCTCCGACGCCGAGATCAACATCGACATGATCGTGCAGAACATCTCGACCCACGGCACCGGTCGGACTGACATCTCCTTCACCCTGCCCAAGAGCGACGGCCCGGCGGCGATGGCGGCGCTCCAGAAAATGCAGGACAAGATCAGGTTCGAGGGCCTGCTGTACGACGACCACATCGGCAAGGTCTCGCTGATCGGTGCTGGGATGCGGTCGCACCCCGGAGTGGCCGCCAAGTTCTTCGCGGCCCTGGGCGAGGCCGGCGTCAACATCGAGATGATTTCCACGTCGGAGATCCGGGTGTCGGTGGTCTGCCGCGACACGGACCTGGACGTGGCGGTGCGTGCCATCCACGAGGCGTTCGACCTCGGCGGCGATGAAGAAGCCACGGTGTACGCCGGGACCGGGAGGTGACAGGAATGACGGAACGCAGGCGGCCCACGCTCGCAGTGGTGGGGGCTACCGGCGCGGTCGGCACCGTGATGTGCGAGCTGCTGTCGTCCCGTAAGGACATTTGGGGTGAGATCCGGCTGATCGCTTCACCCCGGTCAGCAGGCAAGAAGATCACGGTACGCGGGGAGCAGCTGACGGTGCAGGCCCTGGCGCCGGAGGTCTTCGACGGGGTGGACATCGCGATGTTCGATGTCCCCGACGAGGTCTCGGCGCACTGGGCTCCGATCGCCGTGGAGCGCGGTGCGATCGTGATCGACAACTCGGGGGCGTTCCGCATGGACCCGGACGTGCCGCTGGTGGTCCCCGAGATCAACCCGGAGCAGGCGGCCAACCGCCCCAAGGGCATCATCGCCAACGCCAACTGCACGACGCTGTCGATGATCGTGGCGATCGCCCCGCTGCACCGGGAGTACGGGCTGCGGGAGCTGATGGTCGCTTCCTACCAGGCCGCCTCAGGAGCGGGGCAGGCCGGTGTGGACGCGCTCTACGACCAGCTGGCCAAGGTCGGGGGCGATCGGAGCGTAGGCAGCCGTCCCGGCGACATCCGGCAGGCGGTGGGCGAGGACCTCGGACCGTTCCCGGCACCGCTGGTGCTCAACGTGGTGCCGTGGGCAGGCTCGTTGAAGGAGGACGGCTGGTCCAGCGAGGAGCTGAAGATCCGCAACGAGTCCCGGAAGATCCTCGGGCTGCCGGATCTGAAGGTGTCTGCGACCTGTGTGCGGGTCCCGGTGGTGACCGGCCACTCCACCGCGATCCACGCCATCTTCGGTACCGAGGTCACGGTCGAACGGGCGCGTGAGGTGATCCGCGCCGCCCCCGGTGTGGTCCTGGTCGACGACCCGGCTGCCGGCGAGTTCCCGATGCCGATCGATGCGGTGGGCACCGACCCCTGCTGGGCGGGGCGGATCCGGCGTTCCCTGGACGACCCACGGGCACTGGACCTGTTCATCACCGGTGACAACCTGCGTAAGGGCGCGGCGCTCAACACCGCCCAGATCGCCGAGCTGGTTGCCGAGACCGAGTTCTAACCGCTTCCCGACCGGCCCCTCGACCGGGGCCGGCGTGGACGGGACGCTTGCGGGCGCGTACCCTCTGCTGGTTTTCGGCGGAGGGTACGCGCCGCGTCGTTTCGGTTCCGCTGTCGGCGCCGGCCGCCTCACGCCTGAGCAGCGGCGCCCTTTACAGCGCATATAAGCGGAGTACAGGCGGGCAGCGTGCGCTTTTCGGACCTGATCGCGCGTACCACAAGCCCGCAGGCGCTTCTTTGGGGATACCCGCCGCAGGTGACGGTCTTCAGGAAGCGACCGAATCCGTCGTGGCCTCCTCGCCGGTGAGTTCGTCGCGGGTGAGATGGGTGGGGTCCAGCACCCGGTGCAGGAACTCGCGGGTCCGCTCCTGGCGAGGTGAGGTCAACACCTCCGAGGGTGGCCCGTCCTCGACGACGACACCACCGTCCATGAACACCACCCGGTCGGCGACTTCCCGCGCGAACGCCATCTCGTGCGTGACCACCAGCATGGTCATGCCCTCGGCGGCGAGGTTGCGCATCACCGTCAGCACCTCACCCACCAGCTCCGGGTCCAAGGCGCTGGTGGGCTCATCGAAGAGCATCAGCCGCGGATTCATCGACAACGCGCGGGCGATCGCGGCCCGCTGCTGCTGACCACCGGACAGCTGATTGGGGTAGGCCTGGCTTTTCTCGGACAGCCCGACCCGGGCCAGGTTCTCCTGGGCGATCCGGGTGGCCTCCTGACGGGAGCGCTTCAACACCCGGCGCTGCGCGATGGTCAGGTTGTCCAGCACGGACAGGTGGGGGAACAGGTTGAACTGCTGGAACACCATGCCGATGTGGCGGCGGACCGCGTCGATGTCCACATCGGCGTCAGTGATCTCCACCCCTAACACCTCGATGCGTCCGGCGGAGGGGGTCTCCAGCAGGTTCGTGCAGCGCAGCAGGGTGGACTTGCCGGAGCCGGAGGGGCCGATGATGCAGACCACCTCGCCGTAGCGGACATCCAGGTCGATGCCCCGCAGCACATCCAGCGTGCCGAACGATTTGCGCAGCCCACGGATGCGGACAGCCAACGACCTGGGGTCATCGGTCTGCACAGTCCCTGGGGACCGGCCAGTGTCAGTGCTGGACACTACCCACCTTCCTCGCGGTACGGACCTCCAGGTGGCGTACCAGTTGGGACAACGGAACCGTAATGACCAGGTACAACAGGCCCGCCATCACCAAAGGTGTCAGGCTGACGTACTGGGTCATCGCGTCCCGCCCGAAGGAGGTCAGTTCCCGTTCGGTCAGCGACAACCCCAGGATGTAGACCAGCGAGGTGTCCTTGGTGAGGAGGATGATCTCGTTGGTCAGCGGCGGGATCACCACCCGGAATGCCTGCGGGAGGATGATCGAGATCATCGCCCGGGTGTGTGACATGCCCAAGGTCCGGGCGGCCTCCATCTGCCCCCGAGGCACCGCCTGGATGCCGGCCCGGATCGTCTCAGCCATGTAGGCCGCTGCGGTAAGTCCAAGCCCGAGCGCGATCTCCCCGTAGCCGCCGCCGGGGATGTACAGGTTGGGGAAGGCGAGCGGAAAACCGTAGGCGACCGCGAGCAGTACCAGCAGCGCCGGCAGACCGCGGAACAGTTCGATGTACGCGGTGGCGAACCAGCGGTACGGACCGATCGAGGATAGCCGCATCAACGCCAAGATCAGCCCGACGACCAGGCCGAACGCGAACGCCAGCAGCGTGTAGACGATGGTGTTGATCAGTGCGATGCGGAGGATCTCAGGGAAGAGCTCACCGATCACCTCGGTGTTGAAGAAGGACTCCGCAAGGCGATTCCAGTCCGCGGTGACCGCGACAAGCCCGACGATCACCACGAACACCGCGTACTGGATGAGGCGGGTGAACCGTTGCCGCTGCCGCGGGCTGAACCGCCCGCGGCGGACCACGATCGGCTCGGGGAGGTTTCCGGACGCGGGCGGCGCGGTCTCGGTCGGCGGGTCACTGGTCATGGCGATTCCCAGCTGGGTCGAGGAGACGCTGATCGGGCCGTCTAAGTCAGCTCACCTGGGGCGATGGTGCCTTCGGTCAGGAAGCCGACGGTGAGGGCGACGAGGCCGACGGGGCCTGCCCGATCCACTCCTCGTAGATCTCGTCGTAGGTACCGTCCTCGCGTGCCTGCTGCAGGACATCGTTGATCACGTCGAGGAGCGCGGAGTTGCCGGTCCGGACCGCGAAGCCGTACTCCTCACCGGTGTCGAACTCAGCCCCGATGATGAAGTCCGGGTTGTCGTCGACAAAGTCCGCCCACACCGGCAGGTCGTTAACGGCGGCGGCGATGTCACCGTTGGCCAGCGCCTGCTGCTGGGTGGCGGGGTCCTCGTAGGTGACGATGTCGAGGTCGAGTCCCTGCGCCTCGTTCTGCTCGGTGACGTACATCTCGCCGGTGGTGCCGGCCTGGACGCCCACCCGCTGCCCCGCCACATCGGCCAGGGAGGTGTAGGGGGAATCCGCGGGGACCAGCATCGCCTGGTTGGCGTCGAAGTAGCCGTCGGAGAAGTCCAGCACCGCTTCGCGTTCTTCGGTGATGGTCATAGCGGCGGCGGCGACGTCGCAGCGTTCGTTGTTGAGATCCTGCCCAGACTGGATCCCTTCGAACGGGGTGTCGATGATCTCCAGGTCTACACCGAGCTCTTCGGCGACCAGGTCAAGCAGCGCGATGTCGAAACCGACGACCTCTCCGCTTTGTTCGAATTCGAACGGAGGGTACGGCAGGGAGGTGCAGACGGTCAGCTGGCCGGCCTCCACCAGGCTGACCTCGGGGTGCTCCTCGGAGGTACCGCTATTGTCCTCACGCGCACATCCCGTGACAGCGGCGGCGAGACTGAGCGCGAGCCCGGTCGCGGCGAGCGACCGACGACGCCGGAAAGTAACGGGCATGTGCTTCCTCCGTCCTGGTCGGTCCTGATGGACGCCAATGGTGCCAGGCGATCCCCCGGACGCAAGAGCCAACCGCTCGTTGTGCCCAAGCCTTGACCATAGTGGTGAAAAAATAGTGAAGATCAGTGATTAATCTTTACGGTCGCGGCGGATCCCTACCTATGGGTGGATCGTCCCTACATGTGGTCTTACGACCCGCGCCTAGGTCACAGGCTTCGGAATCCGTTTCCGGGCTCGATGATCAGCTCCTCATCCGGGTCTGGTTCTGCGAATCGGACACCGTCGCGGCCGCTCCGTTTGACGGCGTACAAAGCGCTGTCGGCTCGGCGTACCGTGCTTTGGGGGGATTCTCCTGGGGTGCGGACCGCGACCCCCACGCTGATCGTGCGACCCGTCGTGCGGGCAGCGGCAACCAGCCGTTCTCCGATCCGTACCGCCTCATCGGCGTGGTTGACCTCCACGACGGCGGCGAATTCGTCACCGCCGATCCGGTAGAGGTCATCCCGGGGGCGGAGGACGGCTTGCAACGCGCGTACCAGGTCCACTAGGAGTTGGTCGCCGGCGGGGTGACCGTAGGTGTCGTTGAAGACTTTGAACTCGTCGACATCGATGGCGAGCACCGCGGTACGCCCCGGGCGGGCCAAGGCCAGACGCTCGGCGAAGCGACCGTGGTGACGTAGCCCGGTCAGCGGGTCAGAGCCGGCGCGCTCATTGAGGTAGGCCAGGGTACGCAGCCGCTCCAGGCAGATCCACGTCTGGGAGGCGAGCAGCTCCAGCAGGCTCACGGTGGCCACGGCCGGGCGGCTCACCCGCGCGTCGGCGCACAGCAGGACCCCACCCGCTTCGCTGTCGGCGCCCATGGGCACCACGACGGCGGTCCGCAATTCCAGTTCGGCCAGGCTCCTGAATTCCCGGGCGTTAAGGCCGGCGGGATCACCCAAGGTGTACGCGGAGCCGTGGCGGTGGATCTGGGACAACACCAGCTTGAGGATCTCTTGATCAGCTCGGGCGATGTGACCAGCGAGCGGACCGAGGGCGCCCGCGATGCGTACCGGGTTTTCCACAGCTTTGTTCACAGAGTTATCCACAGGGTTATCCACAATGCTGTGGGCGCTGACGCTGCGGGTGCCCGGAAGCTCCCACTCGGGGTACTCCTGGCTTGCGGCGATATGGCGAGGAGGCTCCTGCCGAGAGGTCGGTAGCAGGATCGCCGCCGTTGACAGCCCGGAGACGTCCTGGGCCGCGATCAGGCTCCTGCTGAGCAAGTCGTTCTCGGTCGGGGCGGAGGTGAGGGCCAACGCGTGCCGCAACATTCGTTGGCTTCCTGACTCCGGAGGGACCCCACCGAGCGCGGCGATCCGGGCTTCAAGGGCCGCGGCGACTCCACAGGCCGCCATACTCCACTGCTTCTCATCGATGGGGGTGGCCCATTCCAGATTGAGGATCCCGATGGAACGGCCGTCTTTGCTTTTCAGGGGTACGCACACGTCGGACAGGACGCCGCTGCTGAGCGCCGTATAGTCGGGGTCGGTGGTGACGTCACGGAGAATGGCGGGCTGGCCGGTACGGAAAACCCGTCCCACCATACCGGTGTTCAAGGGAACCCCATCGAAGACATACCAGGTGCCGGCGGCGCCGAAGCACCGCAATCGATCACCGGTACACAGCAACACCACTGCGGTCAAAGGATCGCCGGACGGAATCTGATCCCGGTCCGGAATCGGAATCTCAGGGTGAGATCGCCCGCGAGTTCTCAGAATCGTCACTACAGTTTGGCACGCGTCAGGAACGGAACGCACGGCCTGTAGCGCCGCCGTTACCAGATCCACTAGTGCGCGCGTACCACTCATCATTTCCCTGAATACCCATCCGGCCACTTCTTTGCACGTGATTCGTGCATGAATTCCGTCGCCGCCGCAGTTCAACACCGCAGTTCAGAGGAGGTCGACTCCGTCGCCCCCAGCGGATGGTCAACGCCGCCTAACGGGGCCGGTTCGAAAAGCTCAGCGGCTTTGAGGACGACCGCGGCAAGACCCCAAGGGCAGATCTGCGATTCTTGACGGTCTTGACGGTCGAGCTGGTTCAAGACGCCGGAACCGCGGCTGATTTTTATTGACAGTAGTCGGTAGTGAGACGGCGAAAAGCCGCCCGGTTGTGACGTGTCGGCTCACCGAGCGCCGCAGCGGGCCGCACGTGCCCTGAGCCCGTCGCCAAGAACAGGCTTCACCGTCAACGTGCGGCCCCACCATACGTGGGTGTGCCCCCTTAGGGGGCCACCAACCCCACCGCCTTGCGTTCTCGGTGTGGTGCGGTGCGGGCGGCACGAGAAGCGAGGCCTGGAACACCGCCCTGCCCTGAACGTCGGTCGAGGTCGGGCAACGTGCCGCTGATACGCCTTGAGCGGCCACCGTCTTAACTCCTGTATCTGGGGCAAACTGGACGATGATCTTTAATAATTAAATGGATATGTCCGTTAGGTGTAGAGATGGTCTCGTGGAATGGACGTGGATCTACGGCTGCTGAGGTCCTTTGTCGCGGTGGCAGAGGAGCTGCACTTCACCCGAGCGGCGCAACGGCTTCATCTGTCGCAGCCGGCGTTGTCCAAGCAGATCCACCAATTAGAGCTACAACTGCAGATTCCCTTGTTGCGGCGTTCCCACCGTCAGGTCGAGTTGACCGCTGCTGGAGCGGTTCTGCTGCCGGAGGCCCGGCGGCTGCTTGACTGCTGGTCGCGGGCGTTGGCCCTCACCCGGGGTGTCGCCTTTGAGGAGGCGCGTACTTTGCGGGTGGGCGTCATCGCCAATAGCGCGGCCGAGTTAATCCCGGAGATCCTCGCGGAGTTCAACGAACGCCGTCCGGACTGGCGGATCACGATGTCCCAGGGTGCGTGGACCGACCCCACCGCCGGTCTCCTCGACGGCGAGGTGGATGTGGCCTTTCTCAGGCCGCCGGTACCGGGGCAGGAACGGCTGCACATGCGGATGCTGTTTGAGGAGGAGCGGTGGTTGGCGATGTCCGCCCGGCACCCGCTCGCCGCTCAGGAAGTGGTGCGTTTCGAGCAGGTGCTTGACGAGCCGTTCATCGCAATGCCGGCCGAGACCGGCCCGTGGCGTGACTACTGGCTGGCGACCACTGAACGCGCCGGGCGCCCGGTCGTCATCGGCGGCGAAGCCCACTCCCTTGAGGAGCTGCTGGAGGCCTTAGCCGACAACATCGGGGTGTGCTTTACCACCGCGTCAGTGGCACGCTTCTCCTCGCAGCCAGGCGTGGTCTATCGCCCTGTCGACACGATCAGCCCTACTCAGGTCGTTGTGGCCTGGCGTTGCGGTGACCGGCGCAGGGCTGTGGACGAGTTTGTTCAGATCTGCATGGAGGTCGCCGCTCGGGAGAGCGCAGCTCTCCACACCCAGTAACCAGCGACGGGCCTAGGTTGTGGACAACCGTCGTGCGGTGGAGCCCATGGTGGTGGGGACGCCAGGGCTAGCCAGGGCTAGGGGTATGCGCTCTCAGGGGACGTATGTGCGGCGATAATCCGGCGTCCGGCTTTATGAGGTGGGTGGGGTCTCACCGGGGGAGCTACGGCGCCGTGAGCGGGCCGCTGGGTGGTCATGTGCTGGGCGCCCCGATCGCGTCAGCCGGTCGGGGGAGGCGCCAGAGACGGCCGTCCTCTGAGCGGTTTGGGCAACCGGTGAAGGCACCCGGGGCCAGTGCGCGGGACGTTCCAGCGCGTGAGGAATCCTGGTGGTGGCGTCCCCCACGGCCGCGTCGAGCTGAGGCTGAGTCAGAAAGAGCACGTCGGTCAGGTCGGCGCCGTTCAGCTTGGCGTCACGCAGATCGGCGCCGATCAGATCGGCCATTCTCAGGTCAGCGCCGGTCAAATCGGCGGCGATGAGGCAGGCGCCTCGAAGATCCGCGCCTCGTAGATCGGCGCCGGCGAGCCTAGCTCCGGCCAGATCGGCCCCGCGGTAGCTCTTGGGGCGCTTTCCAGGACTTCCGCTGTGTGACGCCCGCGCGCGTACCAACTCACTGGTCCGCAGCAACAGGGGATTGATTCTCTGGCGGAGCGCCGCCACATCCAACCCGATGAGGGAGTCGGCGTCACCGCGGGCCAGCTGCTCGATCTCCACCAGGGCGCGGCGTAGCTCTTGATGAAGCGGACGGGCCGCCGGCAGGGTCAGGGCCTCGGCCACGTACCACAGCAGCTCGTGAAGCCGCCGCATCACCACGAACACCTCGAACATGCGGCGCGCGACGCGTGGATTCCGCCAGTCCATGCCACCGAAGGTGGCCTGTGAGACCCGCTGGCCTGCCCCGAAGCAGTCGAAGATGGTGCATCCCGCAAAACCCTGCTCTCGGAGTCGGGCGTGGATACCGCAGCGGAAGTCTGTGGTCAGATTCACACACGGTTGTCCGGCCGCTTTGGTGACCGCGAAGTCAGCTGAGGCGGCGAAGGGCAGGGCGACGCAGCATAGACCGAAGCAGTTCGCACAGTCACCCCGCAAGGCGGCCCGGTCTAGAAAGCCGGGTGCCGGGCCGGAGGGGGAGGAGTCGGGCTCCGGGCACAAGACGCGTGGTCTCCTGTGAGCGTTGGGCTGAAGGGCACACCACCGCTGTGATGACCCTACCGCGCCGGTTGGATGCGGACCGTCGCGTACTTAACCAGGGGAAATGCAATCAGAGGCCGTCCTGGTGAGAGGACGGCCTCTGCGATGTAGTCGGGGTGGCCGGATTTGAACCGACGACCTCCTCGTCCCGAACGAGGCGCGCTACCAAACTGCGCCACACCCCGAGGGTGCCGGCCCATATTAGCCGACAGCCGAGGAGCTTCACACATCGGTATCCACCCCTCGGCCCACAAGCCCGGGAAGGGGCCTGTTGAGCCGTACCGGCAGACCGGTTAACCCCGAGAAACCAGGGTTAGCACACTCGCCTCAGGCGGGCAAGCGAACCGGAACGGCGCGTACGGGCTGGTACCTAGACCCGCCGAGACGTGGAGCCAGCTCCGGTGCTCGGGCGGCCCGTACCGGTGCAGGCCTCGCGCCATGTCCCGGCTGAGCCCGCAGTTGGTGACCAAAGCGCCGTACCAGGGAACGCAGACCTGACCCCCGTGGGTGTGACCAGCCACCAGCAGCTCAAACCCATCCGCCGCCATCCGGTCGAGGACACGGGGTTCGGGGGAGTGGGTCACGCCGATGTGGACATCGGCGTCGGGGGAGACCGGACCGGCTACCGAGGCGTAGTCATCGCGATCAATGTGGGGATCATCCACCCCCACCAGCTCGATCCGGCGCCCACCCGCGATCACGGTGGTACGCGCGTTGTTGAGGTTGACCCACCCGGCCGCTTCCAAAGCGGCTTGGAGGTCCTGCCAGGGCAGATCAGGGCCGGTGATTGGCTGCCGGTTAGGGTCGCGGTTGAAGTAGCTGAAGGGATTCTTCAGGACCGGTCCGTAGTAGTCGTTGGAACCGAAGACGAAGGCGCCGGGCAGCTTCAGCAGGGGCGCGAGCGCGGTGAGCACGCTGGGCACCGCGTCTGGGTGGGCGAGATTGTCCCCGGTAAGCAGGACCAGGTCGGGATCCAGAGCGGCCAGTGAAGCCACCCACTCCTGCTTACCGTGCTGCCCAGGCGTCATGTGCAGATCGGAGACCTGCAGTATCCGCAACGGTTCGGCGTCCTCAGCGAGCACCGGGACGTCGTAGCGCCGAAGGGTATACCGCACGCGCTCCCAGAGGGAGGCGTAGGCCAGCGCGCCCGCCGCGATGGCGGTCAGTCCACCGGCGGCCGCAATAACCGAACGTGTACGCATGTCGATCAGGGTAGTTTTTGCCTCCATGAGCGCACTGAAGGATCGGCTGGAGGCTGATCTCACGAACGCGATGAAGGCCCGGGAAACGGTGAAGGTTGCCGCCCTGCGGATGGCGTTGGCCGCGGTGCGCAACGAGGAGGTCTCCGGCAAACAGGCCAGAGAACTCACCGACGACGAGGTGCTCGCGGTGATTCGCCGTGAGGTGAAAAAGCGTCGGGAGGCGGCGGAGGTATACGCGTCGGCTGGGCGTACCGAACTGGCGGACCAGGAGAAGGCCGAGGAAGAGGTTCTGTCCGGCTACCTGCCCACGCAGTTGTCCGATGAGGAACTGACCGCTTTGGTGAGCCAGGTGCTCGCCGAGCTCGGGCTGTCAGGGATGTCGGCGATGGGGCAGGCGATGAAGGCTGTGGTGCCGCGGGTGGCGGGCCGGGCCGAGGGGGCGCGGGTCGCTGCCGAGGTCCGCAAGCAGCTCTCCGCTGGCTGAGCCGCACCCCTTGCGTCCCGTGCTTTCTGTGGTACTAAACCCGCCGCCCCGCTGATCATGAAGTCTTCGGGCGGTTGCCCAGCGTGTGACACGCCTACTTCATGATCAGCGGGGCGGGGTTGGATACGCCCGGATCAGGCGGTGACGCCTTACTCAGCCGTCAGCGCTGTCGGACCGTAGATCGTTGTTTGGGTCCCCCTGCGGTCCGGGCTCCGTGCCAGGCGTGCAGTTCCAGCCAGGCGGGCATTGACCGCTACCAGGCGGGCCCCCGGGACCCGGTCCAGGGCCAGGCCCAGGTCCAGGTCCAGGGTCAGGTGAGTTGGGGTCCTGGGTGGGGGGTACCGGCTGTCCGTTGCTGAGGAAGAGCGTGATCCGTCCGCCCTCGAGCGCGGTGTCTCCCGGTTCAGTGCGGGCCACCGTGCCAGCCGGGCAGGGCGACGCCTCCGACTCGTCGGCGACCATCACCCGGAAGCCGGCGTTCTCCAGGCGTGCAGTCGCCTCCTCCACGGTGTTGCAGGTGACATCCGGGATCGACACCCGGCGGCCGTTGACCAACGAGTCGGGCGGCGCTGGGAAGTTCTGAGGGTTCTCGTCGCCCAGGAACCGGTCAACCGCTTCCGCCCATACCCGGGACGCGTGCTGCGTACTGCCTACCTCGTTCAGGCTGTAGTCCGGGTCAGCGACGAAGGCAGCGCCGGCGATCTCTCGGGTATAGCCGACGAACCAGGCCGCCCGGTAGGAGTCGGTGGTACCGGTCTTACCCGCGACGGGGCGGTCGACGATCTCACCGACCCACGGCGCGGTGGAGCCTTCACAGTTTCCGGCCTGGGCCCTGTCGCCGACTGGGCAGCGGGCGGCGTCGGTGGCTGCCCAAGCGACGTCCTCGGTGAGCACCCGCTCGCACTGCGGTTGCACCACATCGATCGGCTGCCCATTCACGTCGTGAACGGCGAGGACCGGAAGCGGCTCACAGTACATCCCGCCAGAGGCGATGGTGGCGTACGCGTTGGCCATCTCCAGCGGAGTGGTGATGGAGGTTCCCAGGGTGAAGGAACCCCAGCCATCCGGGTTATCCGCCTGGTTCTGGTCGTTGGGGTTGTGCCAGCGCAGACCAAGCCGCTCTGCCATCTCCACAGCGGCGCCCGGAGTGGTGTCCTCAATGAGCTGGACGAAGTAGGTGTTCACCGACATCCCGAAGCCGGACCACATGGTCCGCAGACCTTGCATCGACTCCGAGGAGTTAGTCGGGCAGTAGCGCCACTCACCGTTCACCTGACAGGAGGCTCCATCCGAGCTCCCCGAGGCGAACGACGAGCGGTACTGGTGGGGCGAGTAGTAGGTGGTCGCCAGCGGCATGCCCTGCTCCAGGGCGGCCAGCATCGTGAACATCTTGAAGGTCGACCCGGCCTGATAGCCGTTGTCACCGCCACCTAGCAGGGGGTTCGTGGTGTTCGGTCGGGTGCCCGGCCCGTCCACGTCGGGGGAGGTGTGCTCCAGGTTGTTTTCGGTGTCGTTGCTGTAGACCCGGTTCACCGCCATCGTCAGTACGTACCCGGTGCCGGGTTCGATGAAGACCACGCCCAGCGCGTGTTCGTCATCGTCGTCGCGCCGCTCGTGGATCTCATCGATGGTGATCTGCTGAAGCTGGGGGTTCAGCGACGTGGTGATCCGGTAGCCGCCTCGGTCGAGCAACTCGCGCCGCTCCTCCGCGTTGGCCCCGAAGGCCTCTTGTCTCTCCCACCACTGCAGGAAGTACGCGCAGAAGAAGCCCCAGTGGTTCGGGTTCGCCCCCACACAGTCGTTCGGGGGTGGGCTGGTGGGCTGGCTCGGCAGCGGCTGTGCGGTGGCCGCCTCGGCCTCTTCGGCTGTCACGTACTCCAGCTCGACCATCCTGCTAATGACCCAGTTGCGGCGATCCAGGATGGCTTGCCGGGTCTCTTCATCCTCAGAGAAGGGGTTGTACGCGCTAGGCGCCCGCACCAGAGCGGCCAGCAGCGCTGCCTCGTGCAGCTCCAAGTCACGGGGGTGCTTGTTGAAGTAGGTGTAGCTGGCCGCGTATACGCCATAGGAGCGGTTGCCGAAGAACGCGATGTTCAGATAGTTCTCAAGGATTTCATCCTTGGTCAGCTCCCGCTCCAGCGCCATCGCGTAACGGATCTCCTGGAGCTTGCGCGCCGCGGTGTCTTCGGTGACGGCCAGTCGCTCCTCCTCGGTCTGCGCCGAGTAGGTGAGCGCCTGCCGCACGTACTGCATGGTGAGGGTGGACGCGCCCTGAGTGACCTCGCCTGCGGCGTTGTTGGCGACGAAGGCTCGGATGACGCCTCGCAGATCGACGCCGTGGTGTTCGTAGAACCGGCTGTCCTCAGCCGACACGATCGCCTGCTGCATCAGCGGGGAGATGTCTTCCAAGGCCACGGGGACCCGGTTCTCGTCGTAGAACCGGGTGATCTCCGTACCGTCCGCCGCCAGCAGGTAGGAGGTCTGGGGCGGTGGGATCACCCGCAGGTCGGTCGGGAGATCCTGGAATGAGTCGGCACCAGCTTTGGCCGCCAGTCCGCTGACGGCAACCGCCGGGAATGCGGCGGCGGCCACCACCAGGCCGGCGAGTAGACCGCAGATCAGCAGCGACGCCGCGCTGTTGACGAGCTTTCGGTCACCCATCCGTATCACGCGCCCAGGGTACCCACCTCGTCTACAACAGTCCTCTCAGCGTCGCGCTGTGACCGATTGGACATATTTCGACGACCCGGCGTGTCGGCACGCCGATAGGCGTACCCTCTTGGCTTCTCATCCGTTTCGCCCCGTGTAGATGGTGGTACGTAACGTCGCAGGCGGAGGGCTAGCGCCCAAGGGCATTGCCCGACGGGTGTGAAGCATCCTATTTTGTCTAGGACGTTGCGTAGCGACATGGCTACAGAGGATTATGTCTGCGCGGGTAGGCGCATGGCGTCCTCGCGTACGAAAGCGACACTGCCTGAACGGTCACGTCGCTGGGGCGTCCGGTTCATGCCCCGCGATCGGGGGTATGTCACGGACCAAAACTCGGCCGTTCGGGTCGCATAGGGGGGACATAAAGGGGGGTTCTGAACCATGAATTTGCTCATTGACTGGGCTAATCAGGCGGCTTGCCGGGATGGGGACCCGGACGCCTTGTTCGTCCAGGGGGCGGAGCAGAACGTCGCTAAGCGGATCTGCAGGGGTTGCCCGGTCCGTTACGAATGCCTGGCAGACGCGCTGGATAACCGCATCGAGTTCGGCGTCTGGGGCGGGATGACCGAACGCGAACGTCGGGCTCTGCTGCGCCGGCATCCGCATGTGCCCAGTTGGCGAAAGCTCTTCGAGACGGCGCTGATGCAGGGCAGCCGTCGGGGAGGAGGAAACAACAACGCGGTGGTCTCATCGGCGAGAGATCGGCAGGCGGCCGCGGCTGCGTTCGCCCGGGCGGGGTGAAGCGTGACGCAGCAGCTCATGACGGCCTGTCACCCGTGACGGGATCTCGTGACGGGATCGCCTAGTGCGATGAAAACCCGATGAAAACCATGGTGACGGGGGCCGGGACCGACGCGGTGCGACAGCGTGGTGGTCAGTGCGGTGACTTCGTCCACCGGTCGGAAGCCCGCGGGTGGCCCCCGTCCCGATGTGAGGGGCCACCCGGCCACGAACCGAGTCTTTGGGGGGGCGGGAATCACGGCAACGTCACGAGTCACAGCAGCGCCGACAGGCAGCGACGCAGGCCTTCGAGGTCGTGGACGTCCTCCGGCAGGGCCGGCACCTGGGCCACCGGGACATCGGGATGGGTACGCCGGAAGCGGTCGGTGATCCGTTGTTCCCGTTCGGCCGTGCGTACCAGATCGGCGTGCACCCGCAATACCGCCGCGGTCACCGAGTCCGGGTCGGTGGTCGTCAGGGTTTCTGCCGCCGCGAGGCTGCGTTCGACGGATAACCCATGGGCGGCCACCGTGTGTACCCGGTTGACGATGAGGCCGGCGAGGGGCATCTGCTCTTCGGCCAGCCGGCCGGCGAAGTAGCTGGCCTCACGGATCGCGTCCGGCTCAGGGGAGGCGACGACTAAGAAGGCGGTCTCCGGTGCTTGGAGGATGCGATAGGTCCGTTCCGAGCGTTCCCGGAAGCCACCGAACATCGAATCCAACGCGCTGACGAAGGTGGAGACCTCGTTGAGTAACTGGCCGCCCAGCACCTTCCGCATGATGCGGCCCACCATCGACATCGACGCTCCGACTAGCCGCAGGACGCTCCGTCCTCCTCCGCTGCGTGCCGGCGCCAGCAGGAGCCGCAGCATCTTGCCGTCCAGGAAGCGAGCGAGTCGCTTCGGCGCGTCCAGGAAGTCCAGCGCCGACCGGGAAGGCGGGGTGTCAACAACGATCAGATCCCACTCGTTGCGGGCTCTGAGCTGTCCGAGCTTCTCCATGGCCATGTACTCCTGCGTCCCGGAGAAGGTGGAGCTCATGGCCTGGTAGAACGGGTTAGCGAAGATCTCCTTCGCGCGGTCAGGATCGCTGTGGGCGAGCACAACCTCGTCGAAGGTGCGCTTCATGTCGAGCATCATCGCGAACAGCTCGCCACCAGCGGTTTCATCGATCTCGTCCACCCGACGAGGGGTGTTGTCCAAGGCGGCCAGCCCTAAGGATTGGGCTAAGCGGCGAGCCGGATCGATGGTTAACACCACGGTGCGACGACCGTGTCGTTCGGCCGCGCGTAACGCCAAAGCGGCCGCAGTGGTGGTTTTGCCGACGCCACCAGAACCGCAGCACACGATGATCCGGATGTCGCGGTCGGCGAGCAACGTATCCAGATCTAGAGCGCGCTTCGTATCCACGCTCACCCTGGTACCCGCCGCGGTGGAAGATCGGACAACATATCTGCGAGGGTAACCCGATCAGGTTGATCGGCCTGTAAGACCCGCGTCAGCCATTGATGACGATGAATCACGTTGGGGTCCGACCGGTCGCCCTCCCTTCCGCCGCGGCTAGCACCTGTCGGTCAGGCCGCTACAGAGCGGAATTAGGCGGTGTGGACGCCCTGCTCCAGCAGCGCGTCCATGAGGACGTACAACCCTGACAGATCGATCCCGTCGGCGAGGAACGGTAATTCCAGGACAGGCGGACCGAGCTGCTCCAATTCCGACCGCAACCGTCGCTGTACCCGGATCCGCGCTTGATGATCCCGAGCCTCGGCCGCTAAACCCGCGACAGTCCGTCGATCGGTCGGCAGCCCGAGGGCCTCCAAGTCACGGCGCAGCTGCGTCTGCGTGACCCGGGCACCAGACAGTACCGATTCACAGGTTTGATTCACGATGATTGAGCCCACGGGGATCTGCAACTCACGCAGCTCCGCCACCGCGTCGGCGGTCTCCTGAACCGGCATCTCCTCCAGCAGCGTGACCACGTGAACTGCGGTGGTGGGGGAGCGCAGCACCGCCGCCACACCCTCACTCTGGTGCTTGATCGGCCCGACTTTGGCCAGTCCGGCCACCTCGGCGGTGACGTTGAGAAACCGCCCAACGCGCCCGGTGGGGGGAGCGTCAAGGACGACGGCGTGGTAAACCCGATGCCCCTGTTCGACCCGGGTGACCGCTTCCTTGACCTTGCCGGTCAGCAGGACATCACGGAGTCCAGGGGCAATGGTGGTGACGAAATCGACCGCGCCGATCCGTTTGAGCATCCGGCCAGCCCGCCCCAGCCGGTAGAACAGCTCCAGGTACTCCAGGAACGCTTCCTCGGCGTCTACGGCCAGGGCGCGGACCTCACCACCTCGGGGCGGTACCGCGATGCGGCGTTCGGCGTAGGGCAGCGGGGGCACATCGAACAGCTGCGCGATGCCTTGCCGGTTTTCCACCTCTACCAGTAGGGTTCGCTTCCCGCCGGTCGCCAGGGCCAGGGCCAGGGCGGCGGCAACGGTGGTCTTACCGGTGCCTCCCTTACCGGTCACCACGTGTAGGCGGGCGGACGGCCAGGACGGATGGGCAGCTTGTCGCGACACGCTGCGAGGTTACCCGCCCTGGCGTACCGCTCACCTTGCGGCGGCTGTCCTGACAGGAAACCGCGGGGTACGCGGATGATGGTGCGTGTTCGCCGCCCGCGTACCACGGCTTATGCCAGGCCGTCCGTGTTCAAACCACAGATCTTCCAGCCGTCCTCTTGGACAAGATCGAATTCCCAGGTGAATTCCTGCGAGAACCCAACGATGGTGAAGGTGATGTCGACGGTTACCTCGGCGTTGTGGCCGTCGTTCGAGACCTCCGTCGGCGGGTCCCAGGTGAGGGTGACGCCGGAGAGGAGAGTGTCGAGAGTGCTGGGTGAGTATTCACTCTCCTGGCTGTTTTGCGCCTCGCAGACGTAGGACGAGAGGGATTCGTACTCTCCATCCCGTAGCGCGGTCATGAAGGCGTCGACGACTTCGGTCGGGGACGCGCTGGGGCCACCGTTGTTATCGCCGTTGACCAGAAGAAGGGCGCCGAGGCCGATGACGAACATGATGGCGATGGCGCCGCCAAGAATGCCGATGATTAGGCCGGCGTTGCTTTTGCGTGGCGGTGCGGGCGGGAACGCCGGAGGCGGCATCCCGGAACCCGTCGCATACGAGTTGTAGTTGGGCTGCGATCCGTAGTCGGGTTGGCCTGTTACGGGCTGGTAGTCGGGCTGGCCGGTTACAGGATGGTAGTCAGGCTGGCCCGTTACGGGTTGATAGTCGGGTTGGCCCGTCACGGGCTGGTAGTCGAGTTGGTAGTCAGTCTGGCCCGTCACAGGCTGGTAGTCGGGCTGACCTGTTACGGGTTGGTGGTATACCGGTCCGGAGACCGGTTGCCCATAGCTAGAGTCGTATCCCCCTTGCTGACCATAGGCGTGCCCTCCGCCGTACGGATCATCACCGTAGGCGCCAGCGTCGGGCTGACCGTAGTAGGTCATAGTCCTCCCGTTAGGTTGCTAGGTCGCCGCCGCACCGCGACTTCTCGACACGCCGGGACACGGCTATTACGACCGAATCACGGCCAGGCAAGAGGGCAGCGTGCGGAGTCGAGCTTTCCCACCTCATGAAGACGTTGCGTGAGGATGTGTGGTTTACGTGAGCTCGGCCAGAAGGAAGCCGGCCACGCCTCCTAACAGGAAGCACACCAGGGCGATGAGGAACCACGAACCGCGACGAGGACGTGTGGACGCCTCGGGTCGGGAATCCTCACCGGTGCCCGATGTGGACTCTGTGGAGTCAGATCGGACAGTACCGGAGCCTGCTCCGTACGTGGTGCCAGGGGACGACCAAACCTGAGCAGCGGCCGGGTGAGCCGGCGTGGGCTGACTGGGGCGATGGCCAGGCTGTCCAGGATGTCCCCAGCCACCCTGGCCCGGCGGTGCCGACTGGCGGCCAGGATCGTGGAAGGCTCGGGTGCTGGAGTAGGTCGTCGAGGAGAGGGGGATCCGGACCGAAGTCGGTGACGTCTGTTCCGGTTGAGACTGCTGAGCCTGAGAGTCCTCCGCTGAAGCGGCGGGCTGCGAGATCGTGGGTGGGCCCCAGAGGGGCTGGCCAGGGACGAGTTTGGGGGGCTTCGGCGGCTTGGAGGATTCGGTCATGGGTAACCCTCGCGGCTGGGCTGTTCGACGTGATATCCACAGTGCCTGGCCAGCGTAATGAGGGCACGCCAGTATTCGTGCCAGTATTCACGTCCGGCTGTACCACGCGGCAGGCTCATGCCAAGCTCTCTGAAGCATCAGGCAATAAATGGCTGTACGGCGCAGGACAGCGTGACAGCAGGACAGGAGCATTCGAGCCATGCAGAAGTGGGAGTACGCCACAGTGCCGCTGCTCATCCACGCAACAAAGCAGATTCTTGACAATTGGGGTGAGGATGGCTGGGAGCTGGTCGCGGTGGTCCCCGGACCTAATCCCGAGCAGCTTGTCGCTTACCTGAAGCGCCCCAAGGAGAATTCGTGAGCGCCGTCCGGGCCCGGCTCGCCGAGCTGGGGCTGTCGCTTCCCGAGGTGGCGGCGCCGCTCGCGGCGTACGTGCCGGCCGTACGTTCTGGCAACCATGTGTACGTATCGGGGCAGTTGCCTTTCGTGGATGGGCAACTGCCGGCGACCGGGAAGGTCGGCGCCGAGGTGAGCGTCGAGCAGGCCACCGAACTGGCCCGACGGTGTGCCCTTAACGCGTTGGCCGCGGTGGAGGCCCTGGTGGGGCTGGACAACGTGGTCAAGGTCGTGAAGGTCACCGGGTTTGTGGCGTCCGCGCCGGGGTTCACCGCCCAATCAGCGGTGATTAACGGTGCGAGCGAGTTGTTCGGGGCGCTCTTCGGCGAGGCGGGGAAGCATGCCCGCAGCGCGGTCGGGGTAGCTGAGCTGCCTCAGAACACCCCGGTGGAGGTGGAGGCCATCTTCGAGGTCGCCTAACCGGCACGTCCGTCGGGACGCGCCTCAGCTGGTCACCGTACGTGACGGAAGCCTGCCCATAACGTGGCAAAGTGCCCGGTGGGCGGGCTCTGAGCCGTGCTCGCCGGATGGGCGAGTCGTACTATCACAGCCGTGACGGCGGGGAGCGTCCAAGGACGTATGACGGCTCCGGCGGCAGGGCTTGCGGAGAGCCTGCCGCCGTGGGCCGTTTTAGTTCGTGCTCCCAATCCCGGTGTCATGACCCTGGACGGCACCAACAGCTGGATCCTGCGTGCCCCGGGCGCGACCGGATGCGTCGTCGTCGATCCCGGACCGGACGACGCTGGTCACCTGAACCGGTTAGCCGACCATGGTCCGATTGCCGGGATTCTTTTAACGCACCACCATGCCGACCACAGCGAGGCGGCCGCCCGCTTCGCGGAGCTGACCGGAGCGTGGGTACGCGCGGCGGATGAGCGGCTGTGCGTGGGAGGAGAGGCGCTCCGGGCCGGTCAAACCCTGCGCCTGGCGGGTTTGCGTATCCGGGTCCTCGCTACCCCGGGACACACCAGGGATTCGCTGTCGTTCGTCGTAGACACCGTGGCGGGCGGGGCGCCGGCTGTCCTGAGTGGCGACACGATACTCGGCCGGGGCAGTACGGTCGTGGGATGGCCGGACGGTGACCTGAGGGACTATCTGGCGAGTCTGGAGGCCCTGCGCACGCTTGGGCCGATTCCGGTGCTGCCTGGCCACGGTCCGCCGTTGACCGATTGTGCGGCGGCCGCGACGACCTACCTGGAGCACCGTCGCTCCCGACTGGAGCAGGTCCGCCATGCGGTGGCGGGCGGCGCGCGCACTGCCCGGGAGGTGGTGGACGTGGTGTACCAGGACATCGAGCCGGCGTTGCGACGCACCGCGGAGGCGGCGGCGTGGGCGCAACTGGCATACCTGGGGATCCGTCCCGAGCGAGCCCAGGATGGGGATCCGGCGGGGGCCGAGGTCGCGGATCTCACCGTGAGTCGGCATGAAAACCGGAATGACAGGCATGAACCCGCCGGCTTCCATAGTGACCGGGAACACATCGACCCTGCGTCACCGTTGGACCGGCCGTGATGTGTCTGGTCTGTGGTGCGGTCACGGTTCCCGGTGCCCGCTTCTGTCATATGTGTGGCGCCGCCTTGGCGGAGGCGGCCTCTCTGCCTGCGACTGAGCGGCGTGTCGTCACCGTTTTGTTCGGTGACCTGTCTGACTTCACCGCCTGGGCCGAGGACTTGGATCCGGAACGGGTCGGGGCGGTCACCGACCGAGTGCTGGCCGCGCTGGCACGGTCAGTGACGATGTTCGGTGGCCACGTCGACAAGCTGACCGGTGACGGCATCATGGCGGTCTTCGGCGCCCCTGTGGCGCATGAGGACGACCCGGAGCGGGCGGTACGGGCGGCCTTGTCCATGCAGCGCGCGGTCCGGCGGGTGCTCGACGCCGAGCAGGGTGGTGGTGTCCCGCTTGGGCTGCGGGTAGGGCTGAACACCGGCATGGTGGTGGCTGGGGTTCAGGCCGCCTTGGAGTACACGGTGATCGGGGACACCGTCAATACGGCCGCGCGACTGGCCGATGCCGCCGCGGTGGGCACCGTTTACGCCGGTGAGGCGACCGTGGCCGCCACTCGTCATCGCGCAGCGTGGCGGCGGTTGCGTCCCCTGCGGCTGAAAGGGAAGCGGGAGCCGGTTCAGGCGTTCGAGCTGCTGGGGCTGCGGGACGCTCCTGGTACCCGGTCCGGGTTGGGCGACGAGGCGCCGTTTGTAGGGCGTGAGGCCGAGCTGGGACGGTTCGCCAGCCGTCTGGCCGAGGTGGGTGATCGTGGGGAAGCCCGGGTGCTGATGATCACCGCGGAGGCGGGGGTTGGGAAGACCCGGTTCGCCGCTGAAGCGGGACGCTATGCCGGGGAGCGCGGTGCCCGGGTGTTGTCCGTGCGGTGCGTGGCCTACGGCGAGCATCGCCGCTTGGCCCCGTTGGCCGATCTGGTCCGCAGCGCCGCTGGTTTCAGCCTCGACGACCCGGACACCTACGCCGACCGAGGCGTGGTGGAGGAGCGCCTACGGCGGTTGGCGGAGCGTTTCGCACGGGCCGAACGGGAGGCGCAGCCGGACCGGCACGTATCGGGTCCCACGCTTCAGATCGACGTGCTGTTGACCCTGTTGGGTTTTGGGGACCGGCGTCCGAGTCGGCGTACCGAGCGTCCGACAGGGGCTGGTCGTGAGGTCACCGACGCTGAGGTGGCGCCCGCCGCGGTCGCGGAGCTGTTGTCCATGCTCGCTCGTGAGTCGCCCTTAGTCGTGGTGGTGGACGACCTGCAGGACGCCACCACCGAGGCGTTGGACGCGCTCGGCGCCACGATCGCCCGACTCACCGGACCGATCCTGGTGTTGCTGCTGGGACGCCCCGAGCTGGTGCGGACCGCCGGTGTCCTCACCCGGATGTCCGAGGCTGAGGCGGTCCCCCTGTCGCCGCTGCGAGGCGCCGATGCGGCGCGGCTGCTGTCCTCCTATCTGGGGGGTGGCAAACTCCCGCCGGCCGACGAGAATCGCTTGCTGGCCACCGCGCAAGGTAACCCGTTCTACCTGGCCGAGTTGGTGACTTTGCTGGTTGAGCGGGGCTTGCTCACAAGCGGACCGGAGCAGCAATGGCGACTGGCACCCGGCTCCCTGTCCGGGCGGCTGCTGTCTCGGGACCTGGCCGCCGTGCTCGCGGCCCGTATCGACGCCCTCCCTCCCCAGGCCCGGGCCGTGCTGCGGGACGCCGCCGTGGTCGGGGACACCATCCCCGAGGGGGCGTTGGAGGCGTTGCAGGACGGACCGACCGGGGTGGCGGCCGTGGAGTTCGGGCAGGCGATCGATGAGCTGCTTGCTCGGCGGATGCTGCGTCGTCGTACCCGCGGTGGGTACGCGTTTGTCACTCCCTTGATGCGTCAGGCGGCGTACAGCGGGCTGGGCAAAGCGGTACTGGCTATCAAACATGCTCAGCTGGCCCGGTGGGGGGCGCGGAAACGACCCCGGTCACTGGCCGATCCAGAGGCCGACAGTTTCGTGGCCGAGCATGCTGAGCGCGCGATCTCGCTCGCTGAGGCGGTCGGTCTGCGTGACGACGCCGAAACCCGGACAGTGGCGCCGCTGGGGGTGGCGGCGTTGACGCGGATGGCGCGGCGGTCACTGGCCGCGGGAGAGCCGACCGAGACCGATCAGTTCATGGAGCGGGCGGCGGCCCTGGCGGGTGGGACCCTCTCGGCGACGGATCGACTGGTCCACGCTCGAGCACTGCTGCAACTGGGGCGCATGGTGGACGCCCGCGCCATCGCTGAGAAGGTCGCCGCGAACGCGGAGGACCCCGCCATCCGCCGGGAGGCCCTGCTGCTCGCGGGGGAGGCGCATCGGGCCGGTGGAGATTTGGCGCAGGCGCGTCGTTCCTGGCAGGAAGCGTTGGATTCGGCTGTGGCGGCGGCGGACCCCAGCACCCACAGCGAGGCGCTGTGCCGCTTGGGCATGCTCGACTACCTCACCGGACAGCTTTCCGAGGCGGAGCGACGCTTTGAGGCCGCGTACCAGATCGCCGCGAAAGCGGATGACCGACGCAACCAGGCGTGGGCACTGCAGCATCTGGCGTGGGTGACCACGACCCGGGGAGACTTCGCCGCCTCCGATGACGCGTTGGGACGAGCGGCGCGGCTGTTCACCGAGTTGGACGACGTCGTCGGCCGGGCCTGGCTGCGGGGCACCACGGCGTTTACGCGGCTGTTCGCTGGACGGTTGGCCGAGGCGAGGCGTATCGCGTACACCTTCCTGCCGTTCGGGGAACGGGTGGGGGATACCTGGGCCGTGGGGACGCTGCGGGCCGTGGCCGGCTTCGCCGCGGCTGAATTGGGGCACCTCACCGACGCGGAGGCCGACGCGAAGGCCGCGTACCGCGCCTTTGATCGGATCGGCGACGACTGGGGACGCAGTCTGACCCTGATGGTGCGGGGGGCGATCGCACGCGGCCAGGGCGATCCGCGCCGTGCGGTGGATTTCCTCGACAGTGCGGAAGCGCACGGCACCCGCGCCGGCCACTGGTTGATGGCCGGGCTGGCCCGCACTATGCGCGGCTACTGCCACCTTGAGTTGGGGGACGCCGCGGCGGCCGAGCAGGACGCCCACGCCACCTTGGAGTACGCCCACGACATGTCCGAGGCAGCGCAGGTGGGGCCCCGGGCCCTGTTGGCTGCGGCGTTGCGGGCCCAAGGCGACCTGGATGGCGCGTTGAAGATCCTGGAGGAGGTCACTCGTTGTGACGCGTGCCCCTCGCTGCTGTTCGCGCGTCGTCAGGCCATCGCCGACTACGCCGACTGTCTGTTGGAAGCCGGTCGGGTCGCTGAGGCTCTCGAACATGCCCGACGGGCCGTGGAGGTGCCGGCGGAGGATGTCCGCAGCGGTGTGGCGGCGCAGAGGGTGCTCGCGCGGGCCTTGGCAGAGATAGAGGACTTCGCGAGCGCCCGTGAGGTGGCCAGGGCCGCCGTGGAGCTGGCGTACGCCACAGAGCAGGTGGCTGGACGCGCCGCCAGTGACGCGCTCTTGGCAGCCCTGTCTGACACGTGAGGCTCCGTGACAGGCTCCGTGTCCCGACAACCGGCGTGAGGTGCCATATCACCCTTATCTATCGGGGGTCTGGCCTGGGTTGTTAGGGCCGTCCTGGGCCGTCAGTGGGCATGAACGGTGTGTGGTGTCGTACCGTTGCCATTTGTGAGCCCCTCGCGTTCCTTTTCACCGGTACCCGGCCTGACCCAGCTGACGGTGCTCGCCCGGGGCGGATTCGCGACCGTCTATCGGGCGCATCAAGAGTCCGTAGGGCGGGATGTGGCGTTAAAGATTGACAACCGGACGCTGGACAACGAGCGGGATCGGAAACGGTTCATGCGGGAGGCTCGGGCCGCTGGCCGAATGTCCGGGCATCCCCACGTGGTCGATCTGTTCGACGCCGGAGTGACCGCCGAAGGACACCCCTACCTGGTGATGGAGCTGTGCCAGACCTCCTACAGCCAACGGCTGCGGGAACACGGACCGCTCCCGGTGGAGGAGGTGCAGGATGTCGGGGTCAAGATCGCCGATGCCTTGGCGGCCGCTCACCGCGAGGGGGTGTTGCACCGCGACGTCAAGCCGGCCAACATCCTGCTGCACTACTACGGCAGCCCGGTGCTGGCCGACTTCGGGCTGGCCGTGTTGGACGACATGCACCGGCTGTCGCCGGCCACCTTGGATGTGCTGACCCCGGCGTACGCGCCGCCGGAGGCCTTCCGTAGCGAACCCCCCACCCAAGCCGGGGATGTGTACTCCCTCGCGGCCACGCTGTACGCCCTGTTGCATGGCCGCCCGCCCCGCTGGCCCGCGGAGGGGACGCCGAGCCTGGTGGAGATGCTCGCGTTGCACCAGCAGCCGGTGCCGGACCTGCCAGGGGTGCCTCCCCGTATTATGAACGCCCTCCGCGCCGGGCTGGCGGAGGATCCGGCTCAACGTCCGACGGCGGAGTGGCTGCGGGACGAGTTGGCCGCCGCGTCCGGCGTCATCGTCCCGACGCTGCTGCCCCGGAGCGAACCGACCGCTACCCTGCCCCTCTCCGGTACGAGTTCGGTCCAGGAGCCGACACAGCAGGTCTCGCCACAGGTCACGCCGCAAACGCAGGTCTCATCGCAGGCGCCGCCGCACACACCGTTACCGCCGTCGGTGCCCCCCACGCAGGCGATGGCACCGCCACCACGCCGGCCGTCGGCGCCTCCGCACCAGCCTCGTCCGGTCTCGACGTTCACCCCGTCGGTGCCACCGGCGCCACCGCCACCGCCGTTCACCGATCCGGTTCCCCCGGCCCCGCCGCCGGCGCCACCGGCGTACTGGACCTATCCGGATTTGGAGAATAACTGGCGCAAACGGGTCATGGCGGCGCTCTCCTCTCTGCTGTCGATGATGCGGAACAACCGTCGGGCGTGACACGTCACCGGCGCTACGGCGCCGGTGACGTCGGTGTGGTCCCGCCTCAGAGCGGCACACCATGCCGCTGCCTTCGGGCGGAGATGGCTGGTGGTGGGGTGGGATGGTCAGGTGTTGGCCGCGACCGAGTCAGCATGCCGCTTATCGACCTGAGCGCGGTGGGTTTTTATCGTCCTTTGTCTGTTTGTCGCCCTTCGTCTTGGACTTCGCCCAACGAATGATGGGCCGTTCTACGAACCGGAAAGACAGCTCAGCGGCGATATAGGTGACCACGAGGCAACCGGCGGTGGCGAGCCGACCAGGACGTTCCTCATAGAAGATCCGCCACGCCTGGATCGGCAGCAGATTCCACAGGTACAGCCCGTAGGAGAGCATCCCGAAGCGGACCAGTACCCGGTTGGAGAGCAGACGGGCGAGCCAACCGGTGGGGCGTGTCACGACGGCGAGTACCACCATGACAGCGGCAAGGGCGGCGGTGGGGAAGGCGAAGCTGAAGGTCTCGTTCAGGTGATTGTCATAGACCCGGTAGGAGTACCCCAGCCAGATCAGGCCCAGCCAGCCGGCGATCTCCAACCAGCGAGTCCCTCCGGGGAGCCTCAGGCACCACTGAACAGCCGCCCCGAGGCGCGTATGCGGGTCGATCGGGTGCCGGGTCACTTGCCACAGCACCAGCGCCGCCAGGCAACCGAACGCCAAGCCGTCGATGCGGCTTTCAGTGGCGTAGTAGAGATAGCCGTGCCATAGCGGCTCGTTGGCGTATACCGCTCGAAATGAGCAGGAGAAGATGATGACGGCCAGGCACGCCAGCATGGGGATCCACAGCCCCCACCTCTTGGAGAGCAGCCAGCGCAGCAGAGGGGGCCAGCCCATATAGAACTGCTCTTCAACGGCGAGGGACCAAGTCCACGAGGTGCCGTAGAGCGGGATCATGGCGTTGGCCCGAACGATGTTGCTCACATACAGCACCACCGGCAAGATCGACAACGCTACTTCGGTTGGCGATACTCGGAAGCCCCAAACCAGGGCGTGGAAGGGCAACAACAGCAGCAAGGCGGGTAGGAGCCGTGCGGCACGTCGCAGGTAGAAGCCCCGCAGCGAGATGTTTCCGGTCGCCTCGTACTCTTCCAGAAGCAGGGTCGTGATCAGGAACCCGGAGAGGACGAAGAAGACCACTACACCCAAATGACCACCTGGGATCAGGTTTGGCCATCCCCCGAAGGTGTTGGTGTGGACCACCAACACGCCGAGGATCGCCAATCCGCGTACCCCGTCTAGCGCGGGCCGGTGGCCGAGCCGGGGGAAGGCTGACCGGTGATCCGAATCCGGCTGGCGTGGCGGTGTGGGGTTGCGGGGTGGTCGGGTAAGGGTGCGGATCGCCTGCATCTCCTCCGCCAAGGTCCCTCCAGATGCCGTGAAGGTCGTTCAGGTCGTGATACTTGAGTCAAAGATCACGAAGTCGGCCTGAGCGACCTGACCTAGGCAATGTTGATGAATACCTTTTCTTGGGCCAGAGGGAACTTTAGCCATCGCAACAGTCGAACAAACCACGATGGGCTGTGAATTAGCTGGGAATATCCGGGCGACCGCACATGAGCGGTGACTATGCGTAAGACGTGTCCGAAAAGAGTGTTAGATGGACTCTGAAGATGAGATGTCGGAAATCATAAGTAACACCCAAATAGAAGGGCCGGCTCGCACACGACATCCAACGTGCGAGCCGGCCCGTATTCGTTTGTTGAGTGGGACGACCGACCGTCACACCCGCGCGCGACGGGCTAGACGCTCGGGGTCCAGAATGATCACGCTCTTACCATCCAGCCGCAGCCAGCCACGGGAAGCGAAGTCGGCCAACGCCTTGTTCACCGTTTCCCGAGAAGCACCCACCAGCTGCGCCAGCTCCTCCTGAGTCAGGTCGTGGGTCACCCGCAGGACACCGCCATCCCGGGTCCCAAAACGCCCCGCCATCTGCAGAAGGTTCTTGGCGACCCGTCCCGGCACATCCGTGAAGATGAGGTCAGCGAGCGCGTCGTTGGTCCGTCGTAGCCGCCGCGCGAGCACCCGCAGCAGCTGCTCGGCGATCTCCGGGCGGTTACTCAGCCAAGGCCGCAGCGCCGCCTTACGCAGCCTGGCGAGCCGGACATCCGTCACCGCTGTGGCCGTCGCCGTCCGAGGACCGGGGTCAAACAGCGACAGCTCCCCCATCATGTCGCTGGGGCCCATGACCGCGATGAGGTTCTGCCGCCCATCAGCGGCCCGGCGCCCGAGCTTCACCTTCCCCGAGAGGATTATGTACAGGCTGTCGCCGGGCTCACCCTCCGTGAACACGACGTCGCCCTTGCGGATCTCGAAGTAGTCCAGCTCCTTGGCCAGCGCCTCGGCCGCCTCTGTGTCGACTCCCTGGAACAGACCGCATCGGGCAAGAACTTCGTCCATCGTGCACCTCCACCTCGGCCTTTGGGCCGCCCGGTCGAGTCTAAGACCCTGGTCACGGAAAGCGTGCGCCTGCCTGTGCCGGGTACGCCATCCACCTCGCTGATCCGTCCCGCCGCATAGTCATGGCGTGACCCAGAACCGGGGGCCGACTCCACCGTTACCGTCAGTTTCTCGGCCCGGGCCTCGGTGCCTCTTGCCCACATCAGCCCCTCCCGACCACCGGCAGCGGATGCGAGCATGTGCCGATGCATGTGGAGCTGCACAGTCGCCCCGAGGACGGCGTCGACCTCCCGGTTTTGCTGTGGCGTCCGGACGGACCCCATTTGGCGGTTTCCAGCGCGCCTCTCGGAGGCGGCATTGGTCTCCGCCGTTGGGTACTCAACGCGACGGTTCCCATGTCCTATTCCCGCCTCGATCCCGACCAGCACCTGATGGAGCTCGCTGTCCGGTTTGGACTGGACGGGCCCGGGGTCGGGTTACTGACCGGCGTCGACGTCACGCGGCGGGTGAGAACCGCGGACGGCGGAGTCACGGTGGTCGCCACCGTTGGACTCGGCACCCCGACGTGGGCCGCGGCGGCTGAAGATCTTCAGGAGGATCGACATGATCTTCCTGAGAAAGACATGCCCGGGTCTGGTGCACCGGTGGGCACCATCAACATCCTGGCTCGGACCCCGGTACGTCTGTCCGAAGCGGCGTTGGTGAATGCGGTGGCGACCATGACCGAGGCGAAGACCCAGGCGCTCTGGGATTTAGGGGTGAAAGCGACCGGCACCCCCACCGACGCGGTGTGCCTAATGTGCCCGCCTGACGGGGAGCCCGCGCCCTTTGGAGGTCCGCGCTCACCATGGGGCGCCCGGTTGGCGCGGGCGGTGTACGAGGCCGTTATGCAGGGAGGCCACGACTTTCTCGCGAGCCCGTGGCGGCACGCACGCGCGTAAGGCCGCGGGCGGGTGCCGCGCCGCCGGCCGGGAGACACCGGTTAGGGCAGGGGAACGGTGAGGACCTCACCGCGTTGACGGGCGGTCTCGGCGGTGAACACCGCCAGGTGGCTAGCCAGCGTCTCATCCGGTCCGGACAGGATGGACGCGGGGTCACCGGTGGCGACCGCTCGGGCAAACGCGTCCATCAGGCCCGCGTCCCCACCACCGTGTCCTCCGCCGGCGGTGGCGTCCCCGACATACGGCACCTGGGTGGTTCGGATGCTCTGCGACAGGAAGTCGCGCACGTGGATCTCTTCCCCGTCGCCGATGAGCTCACCTCGCGTACCGAATATCCGGGTGTGGCGGTGCAAGCCGGCCCCGGTGAACGCGGTCATGGTGAAGGTGCCGCTTACCCCGTCCGTGAACTCCAAGGCGACCACCTGGTGATCGACCACATCGTTGTCGCAGTCGTAGACACAGCGGCCGTACGGGCCTTCCCGCAACGCCACCATGAGTGTCTCTTCGGTGGGCTCATCGACCACGACACTCAACGGCCACCCATGCGCTCCAGCCCGGAGCTGCCCGACGTAGAGGCGGACCGCGGAATACGGGCATGTGGCCTCCAAGGCGCAGTCCAGGCATCTGGAGGCGGCACCCGCGGGCTTGTTGGCGGGTGTGAAGTGCCGCAACCCACCGAAACTCGCCACCCGGCGGATTCGTTGGCCAGTGATGTACTGTAACCAATCCAGGTCATGGCAGGACTTGGCCAGCAGCATGAAGGCCGACTCATTCTGGCGACGCCAGTTTCCGCGCACGTAGGAATGCGCATAGTGCCAGAAACCCACGGGCTCCAGGTGCTGTATCGAAACAATGTCCCCAATTTCTCCGGCGTCGATGATGGATTTGACAAGCCGGGTGTAGGGCGTATAGCGCAGAACGTGCCCGGCCGCAAAAAGGACCCCAGCTTTCTGAACGGCCGAGACGATTCGTGTGCAATCGTCAAGATTTGGTGCGATCGGTTTCTCGAGGAGAATGTGATACCCCAGTTCCGCGAATACCACGGCGGGCTCGGCGTGCATGGCGTCCTGGGTCGCGATCACCACGGCGTCGGCGATCCGGCCCTGGGAGGCCAACTGTCGCCAGTCCGTGTACCGATGAGTGGGCGGTACGCGGTGTGCGGCGGCGATCCGTTCCCGGCGTATGTCCCGCGGCTCGGCCACCGCCACGACCCGAGCTCGATCGGGATGAGCTAAAGCCCAGTTCGCGTACGTGGTCCCCCGATCACCGGCACCGACGATCGCGAGTGTGACAGGCCGCATGCCTTCCGACTGTAGAGATCGCCGTCGCACGGAAGGCGGACATTGAGCAGGTTGTCGCTCTCGTCGTGCCGGCTTCCCGGGCCGGGTGCCGGCATGCCTGCGGATGAAACGCATGCTTGCAGCTGAAACCAGCGCGTCACCGGCTACCTCAGGCTCTTGAGAGGTGGCCGGTGACGCGAAGCGTCAGACGGTGCTGAACGGTATGGGCGGATCCAGCCTTCAGGACTTTTTAGGAAGCCTCTAGGAAGCGAGGCAGGTGATAGAGGACGGCGCCGTGTTGCTGCCGTTCCAGTTGGCGATGAACCCGAAGGCGGTGGAGGTACCGGGGGCCAGGGTGCCGTTCCAGCTCAGATTGACCGCCGTGACCTCAGCGCCGTTTTGGGTCAGCGTGGCGTTCCACACCTGGGAGACCACCTGACCGTTGGGGAAGCTGAAGTACACGGTCCACCCGGTCAAAGTGTGGGTACCGGTGTTGCGAACCCTGACCTCGCCTTGGAAGGCGCCTTGCCACTGCCCCACGATCTGGTAGGTCGCCGTGCAGGAGGTATCGCCGAAGGTCGGCGAGGAGGTCGGGGGCGTCGTCGTCGGGTTCGCGGTAGGGGACGACGTGGTGGGCGAGGAGGTGGGGAGATTGCCCGACAGGAGCCCGCGCACCACAGGGAACAGCTTGTTGGCGATCTTCTGGTCCCCGGCGGAGTTGGGGTGCACGCCGTCATAGGTATCCGTGGCCGTGTTAAATCCGGTCCACTGATCGACCACGATGATGGGGGACTGCGGAGTGGTCAGGGAGGCGGCCCAGTCCGGAATGGCGCTGTTTAGCGCGACGGCCCGCGCCCCACACTCGGAGCAGCTGCTGGGGTTCATGGGAATGATCTGCTGGACCACGATGCGCATGCTGGGGTTGTTGGCGCGCATCTGCTGAACCAGCGTGGTGAATGCGTCGAGAATGACCTGGGTGGGACGGTTGCTCCACACGTCGTTGGTGCCCAGGTGCATCAGCACGATGTCGGGGTTGGTGGCCGCCAGCCAGGCCGGGAGCAGGTTCTGGCTGGCCATGTTGGTGGCCAGAATGCCGCCGTGTCCTTCGTTGTCGCCGTCATGAGGGATACCGCAACCCTGCGGGGGTAGCGTCCCCACGAAATCGATGTTGGTGTAGCCCGCATCCTGAAGCTGCGTCCACAACAGGGCCCGCCAACAACCGGGAGAACCGGTGATGGAGTCTCCCAGGGGCATGATCCTGACGACACCCGGCTGAGATTGCGCAGGATGGGAGACCATGAATCCCAAGCCGGTGATGAGGAGTGTGAAAGCCGCCGCGCAGGCGAATTTCCTGAGCACGATGAGTCCCTCTTACCTAGAAAACTGATTGGCAGGGTGCCCTCGCGTGCCCGGATACGCTGGATACCCAACAATATTGAAGCAGGCCACAGCGGGTTTACTCAACCGGTTCGGTTGAGGTGAGCGAGAATCGTTCGTGGCGGTTTTGGCCTTGTAATAATGCGGACGTGACTCGCCGTCTTGTCTGGCGGTTTCTGGCGTTCCGGTTCGCGACCCTGGCGAGGGTTTCGTCTATCAGCTCTCGGTTCGAGACGGCCTGTTGTCGGCTGCTGGAGGCGTGGCCGTGGCTCCCCGCCGCCTTCAGCGGCGCGACATGCAGCGGTCGGGACGTCAAGGTGAGGGAGGCGGCGACGTAAGCTTCTGCGGTGGCCCACACTGCTGAACCCTCCCAGGAAACCCCTTTGGCGCTGAAGCGGCGGGCTCGGCGTATGCACCGAGCTCTGATTGAGGCGCACCCTGACGCGCATTGCGAACTGAACTTCAGCACTCCTCTGGAGCTGGCGGTAGCCACCATCCTGTCGGCGCAATGTACGGACAAACGGGTCAACGAGGTGACTCCGAAGCTGTTCGCCCGTTACCCCACTGCAGCGGACTACGCCGCGGCGGACCGTGCCGAGCTGGAAGAGCTCATCCGTCCTACCGGCTTCTATCGGAACAAGGCGGACTCGCTCATCAAGCTGGGACAAGCCTTGGTGGACCGGCACGGTGGTGAGATCCCTAACCGGCTCGAGGATCTGGTGGCGCTTCCCGGCATGGGGCGTAAAACAGCCAATGTCATCCTCGGCAACGCGTTCGGGATTCCAGGGATCACAGTGGACACCCATTTCTCCCGTCTGGTGCGGCGGTGGGGTTGGACCAGCGAGCAGGATCCGGTCAAGATCGAGTTCGCGGTGGCCGAGCTGTTCCCTAAACGGGACTGGACGATGCTCAGCCATCGGGTCATCTTCCACGGCCGGCGCGTCTGTCATGCCCGTAAGCCCGCCTGCGGCGCATGCACCCTGACGCGTTGGTGTCCCTCCTACGGAACGGGTCCAGTCGAGCCAGCCGCGGCGGTCAAACTCCTCAAGGGGCCGCGCGTCGCTGAACTCGCCGCCTTGGCGGGCGCACCACTACCGTGAGGAACAACGGGCATGACACGTGTCATCGCGCGACGTTTATGGACGCTCGGATGCGTGCTCCTCACCGTGCTCGTCCTCGGTGCCTGCGGGGAGCCCGAACCCGTCTCGCAACCCGAATCCGATCCAGCCGAGGAATGGTTTGACGCCTGCCCCCAACCGGTGTCGCCCGTACCGTCGACGGCCAGTCCACCGGCACCGGCCGGGGAGAGCGAGGTGGGGGAGCTGCCCGACCTCACCCTTCCCTGCCTCGGGCCCGGTGAGGACGTCTCCTTCGGAGAACCGCTCGGCGTCCCTCTCTTGATCAATCTGTGGGCCTCGTGGTGCGCACCGTGCCGGGATGAGCTGCCGACGCTGGCCCGGTACGCGGAGCGCACGCGGGGACAGGTCGTGGTGTTGGGGATCGTGACCCAGGATCGACGTGAGTCCGCGGTGGCGCTCGCGCGGGATCTCGATGTCCGTTTCCCCGCGGTGTACGACGAGCAGGGGCGTTTCAACGCCTCCCTGGGGCGTCGGCCATTGCCGGCGACTCTTTTTGTCGCCCCGTCCGGGCAGGTGCTGCACCTGTATAACGACACCCCGTTGGACGACGCGGGTTTAGCAGCCCTGAGCGAACGCTACTTCGGGGTGTGAGAACCATCGGCGCCTCGATCGAGCGCGATTGCCGGGCGGGCCGATAGGAGCCGGTAGGAACCGAAAGGAGTCGTTTGGTCACCGCCCGGCACATCCCTGGTATACCGGTAAATATCGGTATATCCGAATCCACTGCGGCGGCTCACGTACACGGGCCAGTGCTCACCGGGGTCGTGGCCCGCCGACCAGCGTCCGCGACTGGGGCGGCTTCGTCAGCGGTGAGCGCGTACCCCGTCTCCGGGTCATCCGCGGCCGCCGCGAAGATGACGCCGTACACCTCCCCGGTCAGAGAGATCAAGGGTCCTCCGGAGTTCCCGCTGCGAACCTCCGAACGGATGGAGTAGACCTCCCGTACCACGGTGCCCTCGTCGTAGATGTCCGGTCCCCGTACGTTCCGTGAATCCCGGATCCGGGCCGGCGTGGCCTGATACGGGCCGTCCAAGGGGTAGCCCAGAACGATCGCACTTTGATCGGTCTGCGCTTCCTCCTCGGCCCACAGCATCGTCGGGGCGTCCAATCCCGGAACGTAGATGACGGCGAGATCCCGGTCTGGGTCGTAAACCACGACCTCGCCGGGGTATCTCTCCTCCCCCATGACCTCGATGAAGATCCGTTCGGTACCGGCGACGACGTGCGCGTTGGTCATGACGCGTTCGGGCGCGTACACAAACCCGGACCCCTCAAGGCGCCGGGAGCAGTCGGGAGCATCACCGAGCACCTTCACCACCGAGGGTTCGGCCTGCTGCACCACCTCGGAATTGGCCAGCTCGGGATCCGGTGGGGGGACCGGCTCCACATCGGTGGGCTGCAAGCCGGCGAAGACATCTGGGAAACCGTTGGTGTCTAGGGTGTCCCGCAATGAGTCATAGACGCCCCGCACCGCCTGAGGCATCGCCTCATCGACGCCGCGGATGATGGCGCTGTTACGGACCGCGCTGGCTACGCCCGGGATCGACGACGAGGCCAACGGGGCCGCCACCATCCAGGTGACCACCAGCACTGCGCAGACCGAGATCACAGAGCCGCCGATGTCGTCGAGTACCTGGGCGGCGACATGTCGGATGGAGAGTCGGATATGGGCCCCCAACAGCCCAGCCAATGCTTGGCCAAGCAACGCCAACGCGAATACGACGAACAGCGCCACAATGACTCGCCAGGTGGCATCGCTGAACTGATCCGCAGCGATCGGCGCTAGCTGCAGCCCGAGTAGCGCACCGCCGAAGAAACCTGCAAACGACAACAGCCCGACCACGAACCCCTGCCGGTAGCCATTGATGGCGAAAAGCAGGATGAGCAGGACGAGCATGACGTCGATCATGGTGCCGACCAAGGGACCCCCCAACCAGCGCTGTCCAGTCGCTCCTGTGCCTCCACTATCTGTTCTGACGGCAAACAGATGCCGACAAGGCAGGATTTTGAAAAGATGGAGATAATCACGATTTGGCCCCCGCGTCTGACGCGCCAGCGCCAGCGCCGCTATCGGCGGCGGGGATACCTAGCTGGGAGGGGGGCAGCTCCTCGATACGGGAGGAATCCCACGGCCGCGCCCATCCGGCCAGATCCAAAATGGTCGACAACACTCCTGCGGTAAAACCCCAAACCAGCATGCCGTGGACCTGGAACGCCGGGCCGATGTATCCGCTGGGGTGCCGTATCCGCAGCCGGTTGGCCGGATCGGCGAGCTCCGCGACCGGCACTCGATGAACGCGGGCCACCTCAGCGACGGCGACCGGACGGACCGGGTGCGGTGCACGCCACCAGGCCAGAACCGGGGTGACGACGAACCCGGTCACCGGGATCCACAACCGGGGCAGTGTGGTGATGACGACGACGGATCGTGGGTCCAGCCCCACCTCTTCCCAGGCTTCCCGTAATGCCGTCGCGACCGGATCAGCGTCCTGAGGGTCGACAGAGCCTCCCGGAAAGGCGGGCTGTCCAGCATGGTTACGCAGCGAGGCAGCGCGTTCCAGGATCAGTACATCCGGTCCGGGGCCGATGAGGACCAGGACGGCGCTGGGGCGTCCCCCCTGTGCCGGGGGCTTTAAACGGGACAGTCGCTCCGGTTCCACGGACGCCGCCCGCTCGGCGAGCGGTACCAGCCAGGAGGGGAGCGGCTCCGCGGTGATCGGCCTCATGTCCTTAGCTCATCACATCGGTGGCCCAGAGTTTGGGCACAGGGATCTGTCCGTATCAGATGGAGGGACTCAACTCAGACGGGAGGGGGTGTCGGTTTCGTCGGAGAGGTCCCGGAAGGGGGGTTAGGTGACGGTGGGGTATCCGGACCTCGGGTGGGATTCCGTCTCATCCCGCTGCCTTGGAGCCGGGACCGGGGAGTGGTGTAGTGCAGGACCAACGCGATCACCAGCACCGCGATACCGATGCCTCCCAGGCCGAGCGGGTACAACAGCCAGAACGAGTTGTCGACGCGCCTGGCGGTGAGCGCGTCGGGCTGGCTTGGGGAGGCTGCGGGAGCCGTGGCCGCGGAGGAAGTCGGGGAGGTCTCCGATAACGGCGGTACCTCGGCTGTCAACGCCGCGACCGGATTCACCAGCCCGTAGCCATACTGGTCATCCCGTCCCGCGGGACCGAGGTCGGTCGCGGTCTGGAGCAACCGGTTGACCACCTCATCGGCGGACAGCGAGGGCCATCGGGAACGGATCAGCGCCGCGGTAGCGCTCACCAGGGGCGCGCCGAAGCTGGTCCCCTGGACCCGCCAGTACCCGCCGGGACGAGCCCCGAGCACGTCGGTGGCCGGCGCGGCCAGCGAGATCTCCGGGCCGTAAAGAGACCCACTCCACAACCTGTTGTTCCGGTCCAGCCCGCTTACCGCGACCACCCCTGGTTCCCGAGCCGGATACCAGGGTTCGTTCGGGACTGTTGAGGTCTCCTCATCGAGATTGCCGGCGCAGGCGACAACGACCACATCGTGGTCGAACGCGTACTGGATCGCCGCGGCGAGATCGGTGCTGTAGCGTGTCCCTCCGAGGGACAAGTTGATGACGTCAGCGCCGTGATCGACGGCCCAGCGGATCCCCTCAGCGACCACTCGGGCATCGTCATATCGGTTGTTCTCGTCCAGCACCCGTACCGGCAGGATCTTCGCGTTGTAGGCCAAGCCAATCACGCCGTCCTCGTCGTCACCTCGGCCAGCGATGAGGGCGGCGACGGTGGTGCCGTGTCCCACCGCGTCGGTGCCACCCGGTAAGGCGCCGTCAGGTGTCTCATCGACCAGGTCGATCCCCGGCAGCACTTGACCAACCAGATCGACGTGGTCGGCATCGACTCCGGAGTCCACGACGGCCACCACGACCCCTTCGCCGGTGGCCTCTTGCCAGGCCTCGGAGGCGTGGAGGGAGATCAGATGGCGTTGCTCATCGCGTACCTCATCGGCCTGGGCGGGGACTGCTGGGTAGAGAGCCGAGAGTGACAGGGCGAGTACGAGAACGCGGACAGCGTCCTTAAACCGGGCTCCCAGAGAAGCGGGGCCACGCCGACGTGTCCCGATCAGAACCTGGTGGGAACGCGACACCGAACCATCATGCGGGCTTGTGCGATCAAGGACAAATCCCATAGGGCACCCGGAACCCGCATCAACGGGCGGCCGCACCGAACAGACGGCGCCGGCGCGTTCAGGCAGGAATAGGGCCCGATCCGGGGAACCGGATCGGGCCCTGAACAGGCGTACGGTGACGGTCAGCGACCCAGCGCGGGGCCAGGGGTCGCGACATTCGGCTCAGACTCCGGGGTACGCAGCACCCCGTCACCGGGACTCTCGACTGTCCACAGCCGTTCCTCATCCGACAGCTGCGTCTGACGCCGCCGCTGCGTCGACGAAGGTGCGATGTCGGGGTGGTGGACAGGACGACGCTGATCGCGCGCACCGGCCAGCCGCGGGGTGGGAGCGTCGGTGTCGACCGGCTTGTTCCGTCCACGCCCGAGGGTGTTGGGCGGCACCATCGAGCCCGACGAGGTGGGCGAGGTGTTGGATAGCCGCGTCGAGGTCGAACCGAGCGTCGGACTCGGGGTCCGAGTGTTCTGCGACTGAACGGGTTTGCGGTTCAGCGCAGGCGGCACTCCAGGTGGAGTGGTCGGAGTGCTGCGGGGCGAGGACAGGCCGGGCGTCCGGCTCCCAGGCACGCCCGGCTCGCTGAGGCCGCGAGCGTTAGCGGTACGCCGGTTGGCCAGGTTCTGAAGGTTCTGAGCGCCATTGCGAGGGGGCGCCCCAGCGCCCGGCGGCAACATAGGCTGGCGAGCCCCGGGGAGCTGCGACCCTACCCCTCTCTGAGAGCCGAGGACTCCGCGTTGAGCGTTGGAGCGCGACGGCGGGGTCATACCCGGAGGAATGGTGGGCTGCCGCATGCCGCCTGGAGTGCGTGGAGTCCCCAGGTTGGGTTGACCGGGCATGCGGAGGTTTCCTCGGGGAGGAGCACCCGGCGGCGTGAGGGCCGGGGGCCGAGGCGGTGTCAGCGGGCTGGGACGGATGCCCGGAGGGAGCATCGGAGCGGGGACCGCTCCCGTGCCGCTGTGGAGGGGAGGAGTGCTCGGAGTCGGCAGCTGCGGCGGAGCAGGTGGGGCCGGCGCGGTGGTGGTGGGTGGAGGCAGGGTACCTACACCGCTGAGAATCGGCCCAGTGTCAAGGTTGGGCTGCTGGATATCAACAGGCAGGGTGGGGTTAATGATTTGGGGTTGCTGCTGTTGCTGCTGCGGAATTTGCCCAATTTGTTGATCAATTTGTGGATGTTGATCAACGCGTACTTGTATTTGGGTGAGCAGATTGTTGAGGTCTTGCAGCTGTTGGATCTGCGGCATGCGACGGTTGCCGGTGGGCCCTACGCCCGTTGGACCGCCACCGTTGTCGCCGAGGTTGGGAAGAATATTGGGATTTAACGTCGGACCCCGGTACTCCGGCGCCTCACGGAGGTTATCTTGGACTGATTGGCGTATCCGGGTAGCCAGATCCTGCATGATTGGCCGGGCTTGCTCGGCCAGCTCTTCCTGAAGGTCTTCCCAGTCGTCCGTATCCCCGGATTCGGATTCTTGCTGGTACCGCTCAACTAGCGGCTTCATTCTCTCCTGGGCATTTGCGATAGCAGAGGAGAAGCCCCAGAGAGCAGCAGAGTAATTACTGGCCCATGTCGACGCCCTGTCCAGCGAGTCGAGCAGCTCCTCGGTCCTGTCGTTGAAGAGCTGCACCGCGCTGTCAGGGGTCGGGCGGGAACGCCAGTTGACCATCAGGTTGTTGTGAAGGCAGAAGAGGTTCGTGTGCGTGTTGCGAAGGAGCTCGCTCAGCCGCCCCCAAGCTCGAGCCTGTTCGGAGATGACCTCATCGTCGCCAGAGAACTTCAGAGCATTCCACATCTGCTCGAAGGTCATCTGGCTCCAGTCGGTTGACGGGATATTGTGATTAGCCATCCGCTCACCATCCTTGTCGTGTTGCTTTATATTTCCGGATCTAGATCATTTCCTTGATGGTGGCGGCTAATTCTCTGGCCGAGGCGGCCTGAGATTGGTGTGCCACACCTCTTCGTCATCCCGCATGACTTGTTCATCTCCCAACCGGTCCGGCCTCAGAGTATCGTTTCCTTGAGGAGCGTCATCCTCGATGCCCAGCTGTTCCCGGCGGAACTCTTCGACATACTTTTGGTACTCTGAGCCGTCACTGTTGGAGTTGCCGTTCTGGTTTTCAGACCCGTTTTGGTTCGAGTCGCCGTTGTTCTCCTGTGGCTTGTATTCGGTGAGCAGCTGAGAGATTCTGTTCTGATCGGCGGCGAGGAAGGAGTCGACGTCTTGATAGATACGGGCCGCGGACTCGGTTCCGAGAGATAGAGCTAACTCTCCTTGAGCGAGCAACGCGAGCATGCCCTGCTGACCGAAGAAGTTGCTTTGTTGTGTGGAGTAGTACTGGCGTGCGTAGTACATCTCCTCGAATTGGGGGGCCATACCGAACCGTGGCCCTCCGGTCAGCGGTGAGATCGCTTTCTGGATGTTCTCACTAAAGTTTTCCTCAAAGTCGCGCCGGACGTTGGTAGCGAACTCTTGCAGTGAGTCGACGTCAACGTCGATGTCTGCTGGTTCGTACCAGGTTGGTCCTGAGGAATCATCTGGGATACCCACGGCGACCCCCGTCTGATCGATCCAGTCGCGCTAGGTCCCTCCCATGTGAACTGAGTCAGGGAGGTAGCGATCCGATGTGCGTACTTGCGATCAGCAGCGTATCGGCATTAGGCAACCTTGGAACAGTCCCGAACCAGAGAACAGTAGGTTACTGGCACGATCCAACGACGATCCGACGCATCGTGGACAACAGTGGATAGGCGGTGCTTCCTGACTCTCCTGCGGGTGACGTGGGTTATACAGGATGCACACTCAGTAGTGCAGTGTTTTCTTCAGTGACTGAGGGTGGTCCTAGCGCTTAGGAGAAAGGGACAATCTCAGGGGGGCGATGGTATCGAATCCGGCGATTCCACCGTCCACAGTGGCTTCTCATCGGTGAGTCTCCCGAGGTTGACGTCGCGGTGAGGGCGGGTTGCCAATCGAAGGGTCAGAGATTTGTTACTGAGCGTCGCTCAACCGCGCCCTGGCATGGATCGGGTCAAGGAGTCCGGGGCGAGGGGAAGGCCAAGAGGGCCGGTTGGGCTGGCGAGGGGCCACATTCTCCAATGTGGACTGAGCGCTCGGCCGCTGAACCCGCTGTCCGAGGAGCCAGTGGTTGCTCAGATCGATGCTGTGCGGGCGGGCCGGATAGTGGACATGGAGGGTTGGTGCCGCGGGCTGCCACTTCCAGTCACCGCTGTCCTGACAGAAATGGTGTGGCGTGAGGAGGAGGCCCGCAGGCCGACACAGCAGGACGACGCCCCTGGGGAGATTCCATTGTGGAGTTGAACGGCCGACGGGGTCACTCCCGACTTCGATTGCCCGCTGGACCATGCCGCGTGAGATGACGGACGCGGGTTAGCTCCATTGTGGACCCTGCCCTGAGGGGCATTTTGGGTGTGGGTGGCTACTTCAAAGATCAAAAGGTAGGAATCTCGCACCCCCTTAGTGCTTATGGGGCTCCCGGGCGCCATGCCCGAGAGCCCCATGAACAGCGGAAGGTGAGAAGGTGCTATTCAGCGGGAGGCCGCCAGGCAACCTGGATCAACCGGTTACCGCCGCGGCGGGTGACCAGCCAACCGCGTCCTGGCGGTAGGGGTTGCGGCCTGATGTTGCCCAGCAGGGTGCCTTCATCCTTAGAGCCGGACATCACCATGCCAGGGGAGGCCAGCTCCCGCAGCCGTTGCAGGATCGGTTCGAACATGGCGCGCCCAGCACCACCCATCCGCCGGGTGACCACGAGGTGCAGACCGATATCGCGGGCCTGAGGCAGGAACTCCAGCAGCGGCTGTAGCGGATTAGAGGTCCCCGTCGCCACCAGGTCGTAGTCGTCGACCAGGATGAAAATGTTAGGCCCCTTCCACCAGCTACGGGTACGTAGTTGCTCGGGGGTCACATCCGGCCCCGGTAGGCGTTCCCGCAACACAGTGCAGACCTGCTGGATGTAGGTGGTCGTGATGGGAGCGGCGGTGGCGTACCCAATCAGGTGCTCAGTCTTGATGGCGCCGAGCAGACTGCGCCGGTAGTCGATGAGCACGATCCGGGCCTGCTGCGGGGTGTAGCGTTCGGTGATACCCAACGCGACTTGCCGCAGGAAGGCGCTCTTACCACACTCCACGTCACCGAAGAGCAGGAAGTGCGGTTCGGTCTCGAAGTCCAGGTAAACCGGTCCCAGGTCCTCCTCGGCGATACCGATCGGGATACCAGGCGAGTCGCTGGTGATCGGTGGGAGATCGGTGTGGGGAACCATCGCGGGCAGCAGCCGGACCCGTGGAGCCGGAGCGCCCTTCCAGGCGGCGCGGACCGAGGACACCAGATGGCGTACGCCCTCCGCCAGGTCCGACGCGTCCTGGCGGCCGTCCATTCTGGGAAGACCGGACAGGAAGTGCAACGCGTCGGGGGTGAGACCCCGTCCCGGGGCGTTTTCGGGGACGTTCGCCGCCGCGCGCCGGTTGAAGTTGGAGTCGATCGGGTCACCCAACCGCAACTCCAGCCGGGTACCGAACACGTCCCGGAGCGCACCCCGCATGTCCATCCAGCGGCTGGTGGTGGCCACGACGTGGATGCCGTACGACAGACCCCGGTTGGCGATGTCGGTGACGACGGGTTCCAGTTCCGCGAAATCGTTCTTGATCGTCAACCAGCCGTCGATCACCAGGAACACGTCACCGAAGGGGTCATCACTGACCCGTCCCTCGCGGCGCATCCGGCGGTAGGTGGCCATGTTGTCGACGCCGAGGTCGGCGAATCGCCGTTCCCGCTCCTGCAGCAGCGTGCGGATCTCCGCCACGGTCCGGCGGACCTGATCGATGTCCAACCGGCTGGCCACGCCACCGACGTGCGGCAGGTCACGCAGCGACGCCAAGGAACCACCACCGAAGTCCAGGCAGTAGAACTGGACCTCCTGAGGGGTGTGAGACAGCGACAGGCTGGTGATGAGCGTACGCACCAGGGTGCTTTTGCCGCTCTGTGGTCCGCCCACCACGATGACGTGTCCGGCGGCACCGGACAGGTCCAGCCACAACAGGTCACGGCGCTGCTCGAATGGCTTGTCGATGATGCCGACCGGCGCCTGGAGCGAGCCGTACAGCTCCGGGTTACCCACGGTAAGGCCGCGCTGCGGGTCGGTGGTCAGCGGCGGCAGCAGCTGGTCAAGGGTGGGAGGCTCTTTCAACGGCGGCAGCCAGACTTGGTGAGCCGGCATGCCCCGCCCTTCCAACCGTGAGACCAGGATGTCCAGCACGCTTTCGCCGAGCGCCTCCTGCTCGTCGGTCTCCTCGGGGGTGGGCTTTTCCTCCTCCTCGACCTTGGGTGCCAGATAGTGGGTTGAGTAGTCCAGAATGTGCTGCTCGATCTGCTTGGGCGAGGTGGTCCGCTGCTGGTTCGGTCCTCTGTAGACACCCGAGACGTATGCGGCCTTGAAGCGCACCAACGGCTCAGTGCCGAACTTCAGATAGCCGTGTCCGGGAGAACGCGGCAGCTCGTAGGCGTCGGGGACCCCGAGCACCACCCGGCTCTCCATCGCCGAGAAAGTCCGCAGACCGATGCGGTAGGACAGGTGAGTATCCAATCCGCGCAGCCGCCCTTCCTCCAGGCGCTGGCTGGCCAGCAGCAGGTGGACCCCCAACGAACGCCCCACCCGTCCAATCTGGACGAACATGTCGATGAAGTCCGGCTTGGCGCTCAGCAGCTCACTGAACTCGTCACAGATGATCAGCAAGCTGGGGAGCGGTGCCAGGGGCGCCCCCGCCGCCCGGGCCTTCTCATAGTCACGCTGCGAGGCGTAGTTACCGGCCTTCCGCAGCAGCTCCTGTCGCCGCAGAATTTCGCCGTTGATGGCGTCGGTCATACGGTCGACCAGGGGTAGCTCATCAGCGAGGTTGGTGATCACCGCGCTGGTGTGCGGGAGCCGGTCCAGTTTGGTGAAGGTGGCACCACCCTTGAAGTCGACCAGGACGAAGTTGAGGATCTCCGGCGAGTGGGTAACCGCCAGCGCCAGGGTGAGGGTACGCAGAAGCTCCGACTTACCCGACCCGGTCGCACCGATCAGCAGCCCGTGCGGACCCATACCGTCCTGCGCCGACTCCTTGAGGTCTAGGTCGACCGGGGAGCCGTCAGGACCCACCCCGATCGGGACCCGCAACCGGTCTCGGTTGGGACGCGGCGTCCAGGTGGTGTTGGGGTCCAGCTCGTAGGGGTCACCCAGATTCAGCAACTCAATCAGACCGAGCTCGGCGCTGAGCGCCTGTTCACCCCGGGAAGCCGCCGACAACCGCAGCGGCGCCAGTTGCCGCGCTATGGCCTCGGCCTCCGGCACGCTGAGGAAATCGGGTACGCCGATCTCGCTGCTCTCCTCCAGCGTGGTGCTGGTCATCCGCCCTTTGTCGGAGATGTCGAGGATCAGCGACGCGCGGTCGAGTAGCCGTGGCGGGCGGCCGGCCAGATCGATGATGGTGACACCCTCCACGCCGCCTTCGGTCATCAGGTGGTCAGAGCCGGCGGTGTCTCCGCCATCGAGGATCACCACCAGATGCGGACCGTCGACGGTCGGCGCGTTGGGGTTGAACCGGGGCCGGTTGGCGATGATGTCCTCCAGCATCGCCTCAAGCGCGGTGATAGTGGGCGCCACGAGACGCAGCTGTCCCAGCGCATCGGTCTTGGTGGGGTGCATGGCATGGGGCAGCCACTTGGCCCACTCCCAGTGCGGACGGTTCTCCCCGGCGCAGATCGCGATCAATATGTCGTCTGGGGCATGGAAGGTAACGATCTGCGCAATCATCGCGCGTACCAGGCCCCGTAGCTTCTCCGTGTCGTTACCGCGCAGGTAGAGCCGTGCGAAGCCGCGCAGCGCCATCGCGATCGGCAGATCCGGCACGGTGGAGTAGGTGGTGACGTAACGCCGCAGCGCCGCGGCGCACATCGGTTCTAGGTCCTCCACCGGTTTGGTCTGGGGTGGTACCAGGGGAGTGGCCACCTCCTGAGGGCCGATCCCGATGCGGATCACCCCGAAATCACCGTCATTGGACTGCCGCTCCCACAGTCGGGCGCTGGCCACGGTGGACCACAGCGACTCCGGATCCGGGTAGCGGTAGTACATCGCTTTTCGCTGCTGGGTGATCGTCTGCGTGATACGGCGTCGCAGCTGCGCGAGCTGGCGCATGTAATCCCGACGTTGAGCTATCAGCTCCTGCTTGCCGGGTTGCCCGATCTGGGAGAAAAACTGGACAGCGACCATGCCCAGCATGGACAGGCCGAACATGCCACCGGTGATGTACATGATCGGGTCGGCTCGGCCGCCCTGACGGGCGAACATCAAAGCCATAGCACCCGAACCGGCCACCATCGGCAGCAGCATCATCAGCCGCATCCAGCTCTGGCTGATCGGCGGGGGAAGCTCAGGTGGGGGATCCAGAATCACCTCTCCCGAGGGGATCTCGGGAGCGGGACGGCGGGGTGGCCGTTTGACGATGACCGTGCTCACCTATGCCGTCCTTTCTGAAGTATTCCTGTGACCGTCCATCGGCCTGCTCTGCTCATTCATCAATGACGACGGGCCACGGTCGCGACCCATGCTAAGGCTTTCGTCCCAGCCTTCCCGGACAGCGCAAGGTGGGGCAAGACCGAACTCCATTGTGCGTGGTATCACCAGAGGAACCGTCCGTGGTGAGAACGCTTCGGAACCGATTGGAACCTCATTGGTTGAATCCCCACTCCCTGGGGCGGCACGCCTCGAATAAAGTGCGTTGACGACAGTCCGGTACGACCGGTCCGGTGCGGTGGCCACGACGACCGACATCGGCGGTATCGACGATCGGATGTGAGGCTGGAGTCGGCGACAACGCCGGTGGAGTGGACACGGACACCGGACGCCCCGCCGGCACCGACCACGACGATAAACAGCTGGACGCTGAACGGATCGCGGAGGTGAACGCGGGTGACCGTCTCGACCGGTACCGGGTTGGCACGGGTAACCATCGCCGCGCCGCGGCGGCGCCTCGATGTAGCCCTGCCCGAGAACGTGCCGGTGGCCGAGTTGCTCCCCGGACTATTGCGTCACGCGGGTGAAGGGCTCGCTGACGAGGGCGAAGCGCACGGTGGGTGGGTGCTACGCCGCCCTGACGGTTCCCCGTTGGAGGCGTCCCGCACTCTGCAAAGCCAGAACGTTCGTGACGGCGAGGTCCTGCACCTGGTACCTCGCCGCACCGAGTGGCCGGAGCTGGACTACGACGACGTCGTCGACGCTATCGCTACTGGCGCTCGCCGCTACGGGATCCAGTGGAGTCGGCGGGCGACGCGGATCTGTGGATTGACATTGGGAAGCGTCCTGCTGGCGATAGGGACGGTCGTGTTGTACCTGTCCGGACCGCCGTGGTTGGCGCCAGGCATCCTGGGGCTGAGTATCGCCTTGGTCCTGGTGGTGATCGGAACCGTCTTGTCCCGGGCCATCTCAGAAGGGCTGGCCGGGGCGATACTGGCCTCAATCGGGCTTCCCTACGCGTTTCTGGGAGGCACACTGTTGTTGGGCTCTGAACGGGCGATTAGCCAGTTCGGAGCGGCCCATCTATTGATCGGCTCTGCCTCCCTGCTGGTGATAAGCCTCATCGGTTATTTCGGTGTGGCTGAACTCCCTCGCCTGTTCGTGGCCGGTGTGGTTGCTGGATTCGTCGGCTGCGTGGCGGCCCTGTTGGGTTACCTGGGCGTATCCCCCATCGACTGCGCGGCGATCATCACCACCGCGTTGCTGGCGCTTCTCCCCGCGTACCCCCTGATTGCGCTGCGGGTGGGCAAGGTGCCGGTGCCGCAGTTGCCTACGACGCCTGAGGAACTGCTGCAAGACGAGCCGATGCCGGAGCGGGCGCAGGTAGTGGCGGCGGTGGTGCGGGCCGATGAGCTGCTCACCGGGATGCTGCTGGGCGCTTCGTGTGTGACGGCGGTCAGCGCGTTTCTCCTGGCACGTGAGGAGGGGAGGTCCGCGCCCTTGCTGGCCGGGATTGTGGCGCTGTCTTATCTGTTGCGGGCGCGGCTGTTCCCGGTGGTGCGACAGCGGCTGCCGCTGCTGTTGGTGGGGTTGTGGTTGGTGATTGTCCTGACGCTGGACTACACCCTGACGCTGTCGACGACGCTGCGGATGGCGGCGGTGCTGAGCGGCCTGATAGTGGTGGGTGGATTGGTCGTCACGTCAGGGCTGACCTACAGCCGTCGCAACCCGTCCCCTTATTTCGGTCGGTACGCCGACATCCTCGATGTGTTGCTGATCGTGGCTCTGCTACCCGTCACCTGCGCCGTGTTGGGGCTGTACTCCTACGTACGAGGCCTGGGTGGGTGATCAGGAGGTACGGGTGGGCATTCCGATCACCTGACGCTCCACACTGGACGGAGCGAGCTGTGCCCACCGGACCGTACCCCGGTTAACCAGGGTCACCATGTCACCCCTGATCCGCCACAGCCACTCCTGGACCTCGGTGAGTCCCAGCGTGGAGGCGGCCAAGGCCGCCTCCATCCGACTTAGCGGCTGCATCACCACCAGATCAGCCCGCACCAGTGAGTCGACATCCCAGGCGGTCAGAGTGTCCCGGACGTTCAAAGTCGCCTGCCAGGCCGCCTCGGTTTGCTGCAGGTTGCCCACCGCGGGCCCGACATCGAGCACCACCAACACCGGCCGGATCCGGGTACCTACGGCACGGTGGGGGGTGCCGGGGGGTATGAAATGCACCGAGCCGCCTGCCACCACCCGACCGAGGGCCCGGGAGAACCCCTCCCAAGCCGCCGGACGAGCCGACTGGATGATGATCTGCGCGTTGAGCGCGAGCGCCCGAAACGCGAACAGTTGAGCACAGCGTAGGTCTCCCGCCAACAGGACCCGCGTGTGCTCCGGCCGGAACAGACGGGCGGTGACCGGATGGCGTTGCCGGTTACGCCCCAACATCAGCCCGGCGCCGTCGGCGGTCAGCTCCAAAGTCCGCAGGGTACGCGGATCGGCCAGATGAACGCCCAGGTGACTTTCTGGGAAGACGGTCACGGCACGAAACCTCCCAATGGGAGCGTGGCGGCCAAGCCGTACCGGTGTTGGCCGTTGAGGCGTTCCAGCGTGGCGCCGCACGCGGATGCCCGCTCAACGAGCAGGGAGCTGATATGGGCGAGCCGGTCGGTATCCGCGGCCGCGATGCGGATCGCGGCTTCCAGCATGACCTCGTCGGCTCCACCCCGCTCTTTGTCCTTTTGAGCATCGGGAGAGTACGCCCACGCCGGGCGCCTCGCCGCCAGGGAGACCGTGACGGCGCTGGCCGGCACGCTCGCCAGGCGAGCGAACAGCTGCGATCCAGGTGGCGTGCTCAAATCGGGCCAGCGGCGTATCCGGTAGGTGGCTTGCGGGACGCTCTGGGTCCACCACACCTTCCAGTCCTCGCGGGCGATCGGGCCGGCCTGTTGCAACGCGCGCAGGTCAATAGTGGCGCTGCCGTCGGCGTTGCGGGTCTGGACCATCGACGGCACGGTCAGATGCGCCAGCGAGGCCAAGGTGTTGAGCGTCTCGTTGCCATCCAGGGCACGGGCGGTGATCCCATCCTGACGGAGCCGGCGAATCATGCGGCGTACCGAACCGCCGAGCATCTTGCGTAACACTTCGTCAGGGTGACTGTCCACGGTGCGGATCAGCTGCAGCGCCAACCACGCCCGCCGCTCAGCCGGAATCAAGCCTTCAGTGAGTTGCTGGTAGGAGACCGCGGCCGGGTCATTGCCATCCAGAATCGCAGGGACGGTTTGGATGATCAGCTGAACGCTCGTGGGAAGCACCGCGGGGTCGGCGGGCGGAAGAAGAGCCGCAGGAGAGGGCAGCACCACTGGACGTTCAGCGATCAGGCCGCCTTGCGGACCGGTGAGTTCGAGGACAGCGGTGACCCCACCCGCGTGTTCGATCACACCGATTTCGGTTTTATCGAACTCGGTGTTCGCCATCGCGCCACCGCGCGCTACAAAACTCAGCAGTTCGGCCCGTCGGTCTCCCAACCGCGGCACCTCCAGGGTGGTTTCCCGCAGGGAGTAGTCCATCGCCAGGCTGAACCACTGGTATAGCCAGCGCCCGCGTATCCGGATCGCCGTGAAGGCCAACACGATAACGGCCAATACGGAAACAGCGATGGTCAACGCGATGTCGCGCCCCAAAGTCGCTGCTACAGCCGCGATGGCCCCCTGCCAGCACACCAACTGGCCAGTGTGAACCGGGCCGAGCCGGCCAGATCCGCGTTCAGGACGGGGACGACGTTCGACGGGGCGTTCCCGCAGTGACGGCGCCGGAGTCGGAGACGCCACTCCACGAGCCGGTGAGGCCACCCCCCGGGCCGGAGGCGGAAAACCTGAGGCTCTGGCGGCGGGAACACTCGCACGTGCCGTGGTCACCCCTGTAAGCCTCCGTAACCCAGATGGCTGAACCGGTCACTGTTGTAGGCGAACGCCTACTGTATTCCTACAGCAAAGATTCTGGCGTCGCCGTCCATGAACCCACGATCGGGAGAGTAGATGCCCTCGAAAAGGGACCAGCTCCAGTCGTATCAGTTCTTGATGCAGCGGGTGGTCTCTGCCCTGGTCGTTCGCGAGACCGATCCGGCGCAGTCCCCCTTCCGCCGGGCGATCGGAGCGATTTTCGCAAGCATCATGATCGCAGCTATCACGCTGGCCGGGGTCACGGTGTACGGCTTCATCCGCCCGGGAGGCAGCAAGGACTGGCAGGACGAGCGACGGGTCATCATCGAGTCAGAAACCGGTGCAACCTTCGTGTACTTCGGCGGAGAGCTGCACCCCACCCTCAACTTCAGCTCCGCCGCGCTGATCGCGGGCACCACCCAGGTGGCCAGGGTTTCCCATAACTCGCTGGCCGCTGCACCCCGCGGTTACACCGTAGGGATCCCTAACGCGCCGGACTCCCTGCCCCGAGCCCGCGATTTGGTCGGTTTGCCATGGGCGTTGTGTTCCCGGGAACAACGTACCGATGCCGGTGACATGGTCACCTCAACGGTGCTGTTCGTCGGGGAACAGCCCGAGAACGGGCAGGGTTTGGGGGACGCCGCTTTGCTCGTCACCGAAAGTGACACCGGCGATCTCTATCTCATCTGGCGTGATTACCGTTATCGGATCCGTAACCCGGAGATCGTGCTCCCGGCGTTGGGCATGGGCTCGGTGGAGCCGGTTCCGGTGGACTCCGCCTGGCTTGACGCATTGCCCAGTGGGGTTGACCTGGAACGGATCCCGGTGCCTAACCGTGGTGAGCCTGCGGACATCCCCGGTATGGATGTCGTAATTGGACAGGTGCTGGTCGTCAATACACCGGGTGCAGCACCGCAGTACTACCTGGTACTTGAGGACGGGATCGCGCCGATCAGCGAGGTGCAGGCCGCCATCGTGATCAGCGATCCGGAGAATGAGGAGGATTCGCGGGAGGTGTCCGCGAGCGCCATCACCAGTGCCCCCTCCTCACAGAGAGAGTTGCACCCGGGTAATGGGCCGGAGCAGGCGCCTGAGCGTACCCCTTCGACTGCCCGAATCCAGGCTGAGGAGGCGAGGGTGTGCGCTGTATACACCAGCCTTGAGGAGCCTGCCGAGGTGCTGATCGACGCAGATGTGCCCCAGGTTGACGGGCTGCCCACCGCGACGCAGACCGAGGAGGGCGTGGTGTTGGCCGATGAGGTCGTGGTGCCTCCGAGCGGTGGGGCGGTGGTCCGCTCGATGGCCTCCCCGAACGCCAACGACGGGCCGCTGTATTTCGTCAGCGACCTGGGGATCCGGTTCCCGGCCGCCCCAGAGGTGTTGGAGATGCTCGGGCTGCCGGTTGACTTGGCCGTCGAGTTGCCCAGCAGCCTTGTAGAGCGTATCCCGGTAGGACCGGCTCTCAACCCGGCCAACGCCCGGCAGCCGGCGCCATCCAGCGAGCTCCCACCGTCCGAACAAGAGTGACGTCGTTCTTCTTGACAAGTCCGGCTTAGTTAAGCACCAAAGTTTCACCATCCAGTGTGGACTCGTTATCCACAACGATGAACTGGGTGCTAGCCGAGACTTGCCTCTAAGGGTTACCGTCTCCGGCAGGAAGACCCCAAAGCGGGTTGCGAGGTGCGTCGTTCCGAAAGCCGGACGACGATGAGAACTGGCGGGGGTGAGTTCCGCTGTGAGTGGTACGACTCAAGCATCACTCATCGAGCTACAAAACGGCGCTAATCATGTGCGCGAGGTCAGGGACGAGCTCGTCAACATGCTGAACGCGCTGCAGAGTGCGGTTCAGGCCGCCGCGCCGGCGTTCGTCGGTCAAGGTGGTACCGCGTTCCAGAACGTGATGATCCGCTGGAGCGACGAGACGAACGCGCTGAACGACGCGCTGTCGCGGATCGCTGATGGTATTGAGAGCGCCGGTAGGAACTTCGGCCAGACCGACCAGCAGATCATGGAGAGCATCAACCGCGCTGCTGCTGCGACCGGTGGTGCTGAAGGCATAAGCCTGGACATGAGCGTGCTGCGTGGCGGGGCGTGAGTCGACGAGAGCGGGAGGTAAATAAGGCATGTCTGGCGACGACCTGTTCCGGATTGGCTATAGCGATCTGGACGCGCTGCACGACAACCTTCGCCAGGGACAGCGGAGGCTTCAGACTCAGCTGGACAACTTGAAGCAGTACATTTCCCGGTTCACGGCCGACTGGGAAGGTGAGGCTTTGACCTCTTACCAGGCCCGTCAGGCCCAATGGGATCAGGCCGCTGCCGACCTGGACACGATCCTGGGGAACATCGCCACCGCGGTCGCTGAGGCGGTGCCCGCCGTTAAGCAGAGCGACAGCAACGCGGCGTCCCTCTTCCAGTGATCGGCTGATTCACCAAAAATCGGAACCAACCGGCCGGTTCCGGCATACAGAAGCGTTACGGGGGTCTTCAAGGTACGAGTACCTCGAAGATCCCCGTCGTCATGTCTGCAGATAGCGCCTTGGGAAAACTCGGTCAGGACTGGCGGGGCGGCTTTTCAAACAGCGTGATACCGGCGGGCAACGACGGGGGATCAGACGGTAAGGGGACGTATCGTCCAGGACGCCACCGGCGTGCCCGACCCCGCGGCAACAACGCCGCAGCGGCGATGATGATCACGGCTAGACCGAGGATTCCGCCGCCGATCCCCAACGCTATCCGGCGGGTCCACGCGTCGTGCTTTTGCTGGGCCACGACGGCCGGATCGGGGGGTGGCGTACTCAACGCGGGCTGTGCCACCGGTTCGCCGGAGGGATCAATCTCTTCGGTCACCGCCCGGTAAGGATCCAGTAGCCCGTGGCCGTACTGCTGCGTCGGCCACGCCCCCGAGATGGGGGAGGCGGTGAACATCAACTGTTGCGCCACTTGCTCCGCGGTCCAATCAGGACGGTAACTGCGGATCAGCGCCGCTGTGGCGGACACGAAGGCGGTGGCGAAACTGGTCCCGGTGTAGCTGAGGTGCCCCAGAGGTCGCGAAGCCGCGATGATGTTTGCCCCGGGCGCCACAAGGTCTACGTAGTTGCCGACCTGTGACTCCGAGACCCGCTCCAACGTCTCGCTCACGGCACCCACGCCGATGACACCTGGATAGGCAGCGGGGTATGGCGTAGGGTTGCCCTCCTCATAAAGATTGCCCACCGCCGCCACGATCACGATGTCGCGGTCGAGGGCGTACTGCACCGCCTCGGCTATGTCAGGGTGATCCTGCAACACGATCACCGACAGGTTGATGACCTGTACCCCTGGTTGATCGGCGGCCCACCGGATCGCCTCGGCAAACTCCGAGGGGGAGACGGTGTTGTCATCATCCCCATCCCCGGCGGTCTCCTCCTCGCTGATGCGTACCGGCAGGATCCTGGCACCGGGGGCGAATCCGTGGAAGCCGACACCCGAGATGCGCTGCGCCGCGATAATGCTGGCTACCGCGGTTCCGTGACCAGAGCAGTCGTCATCTGCTCGGCCACCCCCGTCGTCGAAGAGGAAGTCGGCGCCCCGCTCGACTACACCCGTCAGCTGCGGATGTGCGGCCTCCACACCTGAGTCCAGCACCGCGACCGTGACGCCACTGCCGTCGGTCAAGGGCCAGATCCGCTCCGGATCAAGAAGCCGCTGCTGCCAGGGGATGGTGGTGATCACAGGGCCGGGTTGGGCGCAGTTCCGTGGGCGTTGCTGCGTCGCGACATGGGCTGAGGCCGGGGCAGGTGAGAATGCCGGTATCGGGAGCGCCACCGTGGCTAACGCTGTCAGCGCTGCGACGGTCGCCGCCGCACGCCGCATGCCGCACCACCTCCGTTGTGTCGCTACCGATATGTCCACGTCAGCCCCGCCCGTGACCCATCGCGCTCCACTCGCTGCCCGCGATGGTAGTGCGACAGCGCGACGTTTCAGGGCACGACATCCGACGGTGTGGGACCCATGGCTCGGTGGGTATTTGTGGATCGGGTGGTAATGGGCTGACGAAGCTGCCGTGGGAGATCCGCCCAGATACGGTACAGCTCACCACCGGACGGCACGCCGAGTGCTGACGGACTTCACCGACCTGGTGACTGCGGTGACATAGCGGCATGGTGGCACGGTGGTGAGGCGGCGGGTGGTACGCCGGGCGACTTCGACGCCTGTGAGCGTGTCGCCAGCCTGGGAGAGGGGAGCGGTGATGATGAACGCCGAGGCTGCCGTCAGGCTCATCCGGCGATATCTGTTGAGTGGTGATGAGGTACTCGAGGTCGAGGTTTTCCCTGACGCGGTGACGGTGCGTACGAAATGGAAGGATCTGGTAGCCCATCGTCCTCATCCGCCGTTGGCGATCGAAGCTGAGCCGTGGGTGACCGACATAGTGGAGGTGACGCGGGAGGACCTGGTCACCGAAGGGCGGGAGGTCTCAGACGTTTTCGTGCTGTCTCACGAGGAGGACGAGTTTCACCTCAACGACGCCGCGCACGTCGCCGTGCTGGCACGCAAGCTGCGGGATGGGATGGCCCCGGAGGCACTGGCCGAGGTACTGGTCCGTTACCACCCATGGACCAGCGCTCAGGTCGGCCTGGTCAGAAGGGCCGAAGATCTGACCGAAGAGTTCCCAGGGGTAGAGCTACCCCCGGTGACCCCGCCGACTCTTGCTCAGTCTGGTGAAGACTTCGTCCTGACATTCTTCTCGTGGATCCAGTACTCCTCATCTCTAGGGGGCGTGCCGTTGCTGCGGGTTCTGGAATGGATCGTCACCATCCCCCCTTTCGGGCCAGCGACGTGGCAGAGGATCGATGTAGTCCGCGACATCCCGCTACCCTGGGCCGGATCGGAGGACTGATGGGGGACCTGGGCGACGTAGCGGCACGGTGCCACCCCACCGATCCCGACGTTGTCACGGCAGGAGCGGTACGCGGGCAGAAGTCTGATAGAGCAGACAACGCAGAACAGCGATTGCGCAGGTGGGGTAAGTCGATCTATGAGGTCGGCGGGCTGACAGCTCGGCGAGCGAGCCGAACCGTTCGAGGATGAAGCGCGAGGGTACGGATGGTTGACGGGCGGACCGCGGTGCGGTTGCTGGAACAGTACATGTTGCCCTCCTGGAAGGGGCGGGCCAAGGCCGAGGAGACCAGCGACGGGGTCCGTGTCATCACCGGACAGACGGCTCGCCTGTTCCAGACGCGTCCGGATATCCCACTGGCCCGCGAACCGTGGGTGGCTGAGGTAGTGGAATGCGTGAGCCACGCGGTGACGGAGGGGCGTTACGCGTCGGAGATGTTCGCCCTACTCTCCGATGGAGAGGAGTATCACCTCAACGATCCCGCTCATGTGGCTCTGCTGGCGCGGCGGCTGCGGGATGGGATGGCCCCGGAGGCGCTGGCTGAGATCCTGGTGTGGTTCCATCCGTGGACCCCGGACCAGGTGGGATTGATCCGTGACCCAGGAGAGCTCAAGAGCCTGGTGTCGGAACAGGAAGCCGCTGATCTGCCTGAGGTGGCGTCTCCCCGCATACGGCGTACCGAAGCTGATGAGGTGGTGCTGGAATTTCATTCCTGGCGGCGCCGTCGGAATGCTCTCCGCTGGTTGGAGATCCTCGCGTGGCGGGTGACGGTTCCGGTGGACGGGCCGGCGACGTGGATCGCCTATGACGTGGTGTGGGGGGTTCCGGTCCCTAGCCGGGGACGGGTAGCGAAGCCAGTCATCGGTCGCTCACACGACCTTCCCGATGAGAAGCCGGACGTACCGGAATGGTCCTTTGCCGATCGGGACACGGCGGTGCAGACGGTGGAGCGCCTTCTGGCCGAGCGTCATTCCCGCGTTGCCGTTCCGGTGACAGAGACCGTCGTGACCGGTGATGGCGTGCTGACCGTCAAGGCCGGCCGATTTGTGCGGTTTTCTGTCCACCGTCGTGACGACCTGCTGCTGGCGCGGGAGCCCTGGGTGGACCAGATCATGGAGATCGTCGAGGAGCCGGGGACGGACAACGGTCCGGAGCGCCTTTCCAACCTGTTCGTCGTCCAACGGGGCGGCGATGTGCTGCACCTCAACGATCCCAGCCAGGTGGCCCGGTTGGCGCAGTGGCTGTGGGAGGGCATGGCTCCGGAGGCGCTGGCCGAGGTTCTGGTGTGGTTCTGGCCGTCGCCCCAGCCACAGGTGGGGGTGGTCACCGCGCCGGATGATCTGCCGGCGTTGTTCCCAGAGGCCAAGGATCTGCCTGAGGTCACCGGTCCGGTCGTGCACGCCGCGGAGCCCGAGAGAAACGATCTGACGCTGGAATTCTTTTCTTGGACGCGGCAGGGCCGAGGCCCGACCGATATGCGATTGGGCGTACTCGCATGGATGGTGACCGTCCCACCCCGCGGACCGGCGGTCTGGGCCTGGCGAGAGCTTGTCAGCGGGGTACCGGTCGCCTGGCGTGGTCTGCCAGACCCGAGGATATGAACCCGCCCAGCTGGCACGGACTCGGCAGGATGGGTACGCGGCGCGCCGGCTCACAGTGACCCCGAGGGGGTACGGAACGGGAATGAGGAGTGGGAATGGTTGACGCGGACCTGGCGGTGCGGCTCGTTCGGCGGTATCTGGTGACCGGGCCCAACGAACGGCTCGACATCACCGTCCTGTCCGATGCTGTGGCGGTCAGGTCACGGTGGATGGACCTGCTGGTCCGCGAACCCCGGCAGCCGTACACCATCCAGCGGGAGCCCTGGGTGGCACGGGTGGTGGAAGCGAGCCGGGATGACCTACTCACCAGAGGACGAACCCCAGTCGATGCATTCCTGATCACTCGCGAAGGCGACATACACCATCTCAATGACGCCGCGGATGTGGCGGTACTGGCGCGGCGACTACGGGACGGGATGGCCCCGAAGGCGCTGGCCGAGATCCTGGTGTGGTTCCACCCGTGGACCAGTGCCGCGGTTGGATTGGTGGAATCCGCCTCAACACTGCGGGAACAGTTCCCCGAGGTGGCGAATCTGCCGACGGTGGATGAGCCCCGGGTGACGGTGGCGGGTGACGACCTGCTCCTGGCCTTCTATTCGTGGGTGCGATACACCCACGTTCTAGGAGGTGATTTCTTCCTGCGGGTGGCGCGGTGGACGGTGACGGTACCTCCGGCCGGCCCGGCGATATGGCAGTCAGTCGACATAGCTAGCGACATTCCACTCCCGCGGGGCGGCGGCCGTGGCTGAGGACGCCCGCTTCACAGTGAGGGGCACGTCGGCCCCCGTGGCGGCGTGGGGCATGGGTGATGTAAAAGAGCGAGTCGTACGGCGGGGGTGAGGACGTGAGTCGTGAGTTCTGTGCGGTGTTCTTCACGCCACCCGTACCAGGATTGGATCCGAGGTCTTGGGCGGAAGAGAGCGTGATTCGGTTGAGGCTGCCGGTCAGGCCGATAGGGTCCCCCGTCGAGGTACGTCCTGGCGTGGTGGAGTGGCCGCAGCTTGACGTCGAGTTCGGAGGGCTGCGGTGCCGGATGCGAGGAGCTGACTTGGCCGGCATGTGGGCCTTGGTGCTGCTGTTCGCCAGCACTGACTTCATACAACTCATCAGCGCCGACGCGGACGACACCGGCACAAGCGGCGACGCCGGCGAGGCGGTAGGTGAGGTACGCCTCGTTGAGGCCTTCCGAGACGCCTGTCAGATCCTCCAACCCGAGGTCGCGGCCATCGTCAAGAACCGTCCACCGGATCTGTGGGAGCTGCTGGAAGAGCTGGCGCAGGAAGCCTTGACAGTCGATACCCCTGCCCTGGTCCGGCGCCGGCTTGGCCTGCTGTACCTGAGCGGTAGCTTTGCGTCCGATCTGGACACCTTCCTACCCCCTGGGGAACGTGACGAAATACCGGTGGAAGACGGTCGGTTGATCTTCGCCGGTACAGGCGAGAACCGATGGTGGGGATGACATCGGCGGATCTACGGTGATGAGCCCGTCATCAAGCCCAGCGGCCATTAGGGGTAGTGTGTCGTGGCCTGTCTTGGGAAGACAAATGACAAGTGGCCTGATCTGAGAAGCCTCAGTTCTGCTCGATCTTTTAGATCCAGCGGTTAATCAGAGGCGGGGCTATGCCGGCAAAGAGAAGGCGTCCAGTCTTGCAGGGTAGCTCGTCTCGGGTACCTGGAACGAAATATTCGCCAAGGAAGGCGGCGTAGGTGTCGTTGAGATAGAGCAAACTGAACTTGCCGTTTATAAGTTTTTCTGTTTCAAGAAGGTAGATTTGGTCCTCTAATTTATCGAAATACTCGTTTGGGTTGTTGATATGGTCGTATATGAAGAATGCGGCGTCGGGTTGGATGGTTTCGCATAGGTGGCGGAAGGCGTCGGCGAACCCCATGCCGCTGTCCTGCAGGTGACTGAACTGTCCCTCGCACTTTATTCGCTTTAGGAAGTCTTCCCTTGAGACTGTGAGTTGCAGGGTGCGAGCGATACTCAGATCGACTGCGTGAGCCTTGCAGGCTACTCCGGATAGCTGTATCTCAACGACCTTTTCGTTATCGGGGGAGTTGGTGTGGAGGAGAGGCGGGGTGGTTAGTGGTTGGGCACGGATAGCGCGTCGCAGGTTTTCGGTGATCCAGTCTTCTAGGGTGCCGTCGCTGTCGTCAGTTTTGAAGAACACCGCTTGGTGACTGTACTCCATGACCTACTCCTAGGAAGGGGCAATAGTCATTGTGGTTGCTAGAACCAGCGTTTGTATAGGGGGGGTGCTGTACCAGCGAAAAGGAGACGTCCGGTACTACAGGGTAGTTCATCTCGGGAGCCGAGGGGGAGAAGGGCATCTAGATTTTCGGCGTAGCTATCGCTGAGGTAGAGCAGCCCATACCGATAGCTGAGAAGTTTTTCAATGTTAGAATTTATGACATGCTCTTCTAGATTGTCTAGGTATTCATCTAGATCGTCGATGGGGTAGAGGATGGTGGCGGCGACTTCGGGTTGGATGGTTTCGCATAGGTGGCGGAAGGCTTTAGCGAACCCCATGCCCCCATCTCGTAGATAGCTGTATTCCTCTTGGCAGCGTATCCGTTTGTGGAATTGGCTACTGAAAAAAGATAGTGTTATGAGGCGGGTGGCGGCCAGGTCATCTACCCAAACTTGGCAAGGTATCCCTGACAGCTTTATGTCGTGAATTTCTCCGGTTTGTGGAGCATTGATCAGAGGTGGGTCGGCTGGTGGTTGGGTATGGGCGGCACGGCGGATCTGCTCGTCGGCCCAGTCGTCTGGGGCGCCGCCGTGCTCTCGCTTGAAGAACACTGCTTGATAATCCATGGCCTGCTCCGTCCGCCTCCGCTTCACCGTGGCTCGTGTGGACCTTCACGCCACCTCAGCTGTGCTTCACGGTACTGCCGCGCTAGACGGATCTTTTCACTACCTGTCTGTGTCAACGCTCTCGACGTTTCGTAATCGCTTCTTCGGGGCGGTGCCTTATCCAGGAGGATTACCACCTTGTGGGGAGTGACCTTGCTTGCGACCCTTAAGTAGGCTCCGGGAGACACAAGCTGGAGTAGGAGTGAGCACTGTGGACCGTCCGCAGCAACCACGTCAGGAGCGTGTGGCCAACCTCCGGGCGAAGTTGGAAGCGATGATGGAGGACTACTACAAGCTGCGTGATGGTCTGAAGGAGTTCCAGCAGGCAGCTCAGCGTCTCCAAGTCACCGCAAGCTCCCCTGACGGGTACATCAAGGCGACGGTAGGGCCACGTGGCCAGTTGATCCGGCTTGAGCTCGATCCCCGCATCTATCGGCAACCCAACTCTCGAGCCCTCGCTCAGTCCATCGTGGAGACTGTGCAGCGTGCGGCGACCGAGGCCGCTGACAAGCTCGCGGATATGGTGAAGCCGTTCATGCCCGCCGAGGAGTTGCAAGCGCACATGAAGCTGGACTTTGACGGCATGTTGAAGCGGGCAGATTTCATGCTTCCCGGCGGGGACCAGGTAGGACGAGGTGAAGTGCGATGAGTGACGGTGTCTTCCTCGACAAGGACCAAGCCCGGGAGGGAGCCAGAGCACTGTACAACCTGGCGGTCAACCTGGAGAACCGGATCGCTGGACCGGCGAATGCGCTGACGGCGTTCAACAACAACGTAACTACGTATGCGGGGAGCGACCGCGCCGGCACAGAGTTCCTCAAGAACTATGCTCACCCTGTCCCTTCGCAAGGGGGAAGCCAGCCAGCGCACACCGCAGCTATCACTGCAGTCCGGCAGTACGCGACGCTGCTCAAGCAGACCGCGGGCAACATCATGGTGGCGGTTGGGGCCCTGACTGACACTGACCGCGAGATCGCGGCGTGGTTCAAGCGGCAAGAGGGCGGGAAATGATGAGGCCTCCGCGTCGGCTGGTGTGTGGGGCCGGCTGCCGATGAACGCTGCGCGTAGGTGCGGCATGAACAGTAGATCCGCGGTAGTGAGTTAGGACAGACGGGAGGGCAAGTAGTGGGGCTCAGCATGCCCAGCTTCGGCGACCCCGTCGACTCCATCCTGGCTGGGCTCTGGAATGTAGTCGCCGTGCTCACGGCTGGTCAGAAGTGGCCAGAGGCGGATGAGGACCAGTTCTGGCCTGCCGAAGAGCACTGGCAGGAGATCGCTGACGCGGTCAATGAGGCCGTCAACGAGCTGGGTCCCGCTTTCACTCAGATACTGTCGTCGGTCACCGGTGAGGTTGGGACCGCGCTGAGTGAGTTTTATGGGGAGATAGGAAAAGCGGATGGGTTACCGGGCATGGCGGCCTTCGCCTCTCAGCTCGGTACCATGTGCTACAACTTCGGCTTATTGATTGAGTACGACAAGTACTCAATCATCGCCGCTTTGATCGTTACAGCCGCGGTAATCGCGATCAGTCTAGCCCTCGCGCCTCTCTTTGGCGCGTCACTTGGCGCGATTCCGGGCGCGCTGGCCGGCCTGCGCGGTTTCCTTGTAAAGCTCCTGCTGGACCTGATCAAAGAGATCGCCGGTGAGGTGCTTGAAGAAGTCCTCATCGACGTGATGACGCAGTCGGCCCAGATGCTGTGGGGACATCGCCGGGAGTGGGACGGTCAAAAGACCTGGGATGCTTTCCGTGGCGGTGTGGTCGGTGGTGCTCTGGGGAAGGCACTGTCGCCGCTGACCAACTTCCTCAACAAACCGTTCAATCGGTTGATGCCCAACGGGCGTAGCCCACTTGCTCTCCCCGGTCCTCGTGGCCGTAACACAGTCGGCCCGCCCGGTGGTATGCCTCCCAGCACGTCCAGGCGGCCGGGAGGGAACAACACAGGCCCCAACCGGACCGGCGGCAGTACTGGTCCGAGTAATCGCAGAAGCAGCTCAAACAACTCTGATAGCCGGAGAAGCGACAGTTCCGGCAGTCGGAGAAGCGATAGCTCCGGCAGTCAGAGGAGCAACCCTTCTGGAAACCGGAGGAGCGACAGCTCCAGCACCTCTTCGAATAACCGGAGTAGCAGTAATTCGAGTACCAATACTCACAACCGGAGTAACAACGGAAGCCTGCCGTCTCGGATTATCCGCCAGACCGTGGCACATACCGGTCAGGCGGTCGTCGCTGGCGTGAACAACGCGGCCATCTCCACGGCGACCAATGGTATTTTGGCCGGTATTGACAACGCCGGCGGCATCAGCGGCCTGCTGCAAGGGAATTTCGGGAAGTTCTGGGATGGCTTCAGCAGCCATATGCCCGGCGGCGCGGATTTCTCCTTAGAGGACGCCGGGTATATGGCCGCCAACGGAGCCTTCCGCTCTAAGACAACGGAGTTCGCCAGCAATTTCGGGTTCAATCACAGCGCGGCCGTCGATCTGTCCGTTCCAGACGCCCCGGTGCTCACCGAGACGGGTATGCGGCGTCAGATGGCGGCACTGTCGCTGCTCGAGCGCGTCGGCATTGGCGAGCACAATCTGGCGCGGGTGATCGGCTTCGAGGACCGAGGCGCCCACTGGGGGCTGTCCGATCTGCGTGAGGCGATGAACTCCCAGAATGGGGGTGCGTCGGGAGGCGGCGGCAGCTTCGGTGACCAGCGCACAGGTGACCCGAATCTCGCATCGCTGCTTAACGAGCAGGAACGGGACAACTCGTTCGCTCCTCCTGCTTCGACACAGCCTCCAGCTTCGGGCGCGCCCTCGTCGACGAGCACGCAGCAGACCAGTACTGGTCAGCAGGGAACAGGGCCGCAGACTCAGCAAAGCCAAAGCCAACAGGGGCAGCAGAGTACCCAGCAGAACGAGAGTCGGCGGGAAGAGTCCGACGCCCCGAGCAGCACCGTCAGCCCCGAGACCAGCGTCGGCGATCAGAGCGACGGTGCCCGTACCGACAGCGGTGTTGCCGGTGACACCGCGACGCAGGCTCCAGAGGCGAGGAGTCACGCGCCGGAGAACACGACTGATACCACCAGTTCTCCCACGCAGTCTTCGTCGGACACCCGCGCCCCGGATACCACTATTCCCGAGTCGTCAACTACACAGACCGACACCGGTACGCAGAGCACGTCCGGTGGAGAGCGACAAGGCGCCGCAAGCGGCCCTACGCCTCAGGGCACCAGCACCGATACCTCCACCACGAATGTCTCGAACACCGAGACAAACGCTCCCACACCGGAGACTCGGACCAGCGAGTCGCACCAGACGGCTCCACCTGGACAAACCCAGTCCACAACGACCGAACCGACGGCGACTACCGGGTCGGAGGCCACTCCATCGTCCCGAGGCACCGACACCGGTCAGACTCAGACGACCGCTCCGGACGGCGACCGGTCCGTCCCGGAGTCCGGTGTGGACCGGTCGGCGGATTCCGACTTCACGCGGCGGACAACACCTACCAACTCCGAACAGACGGTTCAACTCGGCCCTACCACGCACACCACGAGTGGGCAGCCCACCACCAGTCCACAGTCCGCCACTTCTGGCCAGCAGCCGACCTCCCAGACCAGCCAGCCGACCTCCCAGACCGGCCAGTCGACCTCGGGACAGCAACAATCTGGGGCCCGATCAGGACCGGGTGCCGATACCGGTCAGCGCGACGTACCGGCGGACACCGCCCAGCGTTCGTCGACTTCCGAGCCGACCACGCTCAACCAGGACCCCAACAACCAGGATCTGGTTGGGCAGGAGAACGACTTCGGGGTCGACAACGAGTCCAGAGTCGACAGCAACCTGGACTCGGACCGGCGTATCGAGCCGGAACAACAACACCGCGACGACAGCGGTGCGCACTCCCCTGCCGTCGACCAGACACAGAACCGGCAGGTTCCGGCTACCCAAGAACTACAGGAGGCCGATCGACAGCGGCATCTCACTGATGAGAACGGTCGGCCGCTGTCGCCAGAGCAAGAGGCAGAGGTGCGGGAGCGGCTCCGGCAGGAGGGTGCCGCCGCGGTCAGTGCCAACCGGGCTCCCGCCGAGACCACCACAGCACCGGAGTCCACGTCGTCGGAGCAGAACACCGACACATCGACCGACACTGACCCTGCTGTGCTGATGAGCCCGATGATTGGGCCTGAAACCGATATCGGGCCTCAGCATTTGGAGGAACGGGGCCGAGGGCCCAGCATCCACTTTGGGCATAACCGCCGCACCGGCTCAGACTTGACAGCTGATGTGCGGCAGCGGGTCAGTGAGGCCCAGCAGACTCTGCGGCGACTTCTGCCGGCATCGCCGGCGCTGGATCAGCGGCTGGCCGAACTGGATACGATCGCGGACCTGGCCAACCGAATCGATCAGCTAGAGGCGGACGCTAATCAGACCGGTGATCTGCGTCCCCTTATGGATGGAGTGCGGGAGCTGAGTCAGGCGGTCCGGGAGTACGCCGATCAGTATTCCAACCAGGAAGCGCTCGATCCCGACACTTCCGAACGGGTCGATATCAGCGGCTGGCGGGACGTCGATGGGATCGATCCACTGGATTCCATCGAGATGTCGATCAGGGTAGCCCCTATGCACCCCTTCACGGGGCGCTTTGCCTCGATCGATCTCGCCATCATGATCGCGAAGGTCGAGGACATCCTCGGCAGCGATTTCGCCAATCATTTGCTGAGAAACGCGCACAATATTCTGCCGCTTGAGCCGAATGCGGTCCGGTTCGCGTTAGAGGACAGGTACGGCCCTGGTCCGGAAGCGGACAACGCTTACGAAGAGGTACGGTCTGTCGTCGAAGCTGGAACCAGCCGGGGGGTCTACGGCCCCAGCTCCGGGATCATCGTTATCAAGCCCGACACACCGCAGAACCCACGCTCGCTGGCTTCGGTGGCGGCCACGCTGGTGCATGAGGCGACCCATGCGCTGCAGATTCCGGACTCTCAGATACAGAACGCCATCCGAGACCGGGTACGCGAACAACTAGAACAAAGAGGCGAGACGGTCGACAAGGACGCGGTTCGCAGGGAGGCGGAGCCTTGGCGGGCCCGAGTCCGGTTGGAATCAGAGTTCCAAGGTTTCACGATGCAGCGCCACTTCCTCAACGGATTGGTGACCGAGGGAGTGCGTGACGCCAACGGCGACCTTTTGGAGGTGCCCGCGGACTATCAAGGGCGTGAGAGCGAAGATACGCGGGCTATCCTTAACACAATCCAGCAGGATTATTTCTCCGCCCCTGGGACGCATGCTGGATATACCCAACAGGAGCTGTTCGGTCCCATCGAGAGCCTCATTTTAAATCTGGATATCGACCAGACGCTTCGGGATGTTCTGGATGCGGTTTCTCCGGACCACAATCCGAACCATGACAGGGTGCTGCGTGGGCCGATCACAGAGTGGGTCGCCGATCAACTTGGGATCGATCTGGATTCGATGGGGCGTACCGAGCCCGAGCCATCGACCCAGTCGGATCCGCAGGTCCAGGAAGGGCCGCAGGAGCAGAGCAGAGGTGGGAACACCCACACCGATCTCGATTCAGGGCCACGACGCGGTTCGGAGCTGACCGAGGATATCCGAAACCGGGTCAACGAGATACGGGACGCCCTCCGGCGTCTCGGGCCATCGCCGGAGCTGGGCCAGCGGCTGGCCGAGCTTGACCGGATCGAGGACCTGGCCAACCAGGTTGATCAGCGGGCCGATGAGGCGGCACGGTCAGGTGATCTGCGACCGCTTGTTGACAGTCTTCGAGAGCTGAGTCAGGCCACGACCACGTACACGGAGCAGCATGCCTCCGATACCGAGGTCACCGGCGTACCGGATCTGGCTGGCCTCGATCCGTTGGACTCGGCTGAGATGGCTAATCGGGTTACGGACGTGGACCCCGAAACCGGCAGGTTCCGTCCGGTGGATCTGGCGACCATGATCGCCAAGATCGAGGATGTTCTCGGGCCTGAGTTCGCTAACCGCGTTCTCGACAACGCCAGCCGAACGGTTCCGCTGGATAGCGAGGCCACTCGGCGGGTTCTGGAAGAAAAATACGGTCCCGATGCTGACCAGGCGTACAACAGCATCAAAACGCTGATTAACGACCCTGAGGTGAGGGCTAACCAGAGCTCTCGACTGGACCTGATCATGGTCCGGCCAGGGTTGTCGTTGAGTGAGACCGCCTCGCTTCTGGTTCACGAGAACACTCACCGACTGCAGCCGTCGCTTCCGGACATCCTTCAAGCGGTTCGAGCCCAAGTCGGCAGTGACTGGGACGCAGTAGCTCCCATTCTTCGGATCAAACTGGAGCGGGAGTTTCAGGCGTTCGCGATGCAACGCCACTTCCTCCAGAACCTGGAGACGATTCCGCCCGGTCGTGAAGCGTTTGTTGGATCTAACAACAACGACATTCTGGAACACATTCGGACGCACTACTTCGCTACAGACGAGCAGCGCCGTGGTTTCTCATGGAGCGAGATCACTGAACAGGGCGGATTCTCGCGGGTGATCGACCAGCTGGATCTGGACACGGTCCCCGACCAGGTAATGCAAGACGTTCTGCCTGAAAGAACCGCAACGCTGACCGGACCCGTCACCCAGTCGGTTCTCACTGAACTGGGGATCGACCCCGACAGCATCCCAGCCGCTCCGTCCTCAACGGATAACGCGCTAACCGATAACGCCTCTGAACAGTCGCGAGACAGTAAGCCGGACCTGTCCAGGCTGACCCCACAACAGGAGGAGCTGCGTAACTCCCTGTCCCCTCAGGCGCAGGATCTGTTCGACCGGAAGTTCGCCAGTGCGAAATCGGACCCGAACCGCCTGGAATACGCGTTGAATGGGTTGAGCCGAAAAGCCGACAAAGAGGGTAAAACCCTGGAGCAGGTGCTGGAAGAGCTGGCGGAAAACGAGGCCAGGCAAGAGGCTAAAAAACAGGACGCGGCCGCCTCGCTGCCGCCAGAGGTGAGGACGCGGATCGATTCCGCCTTAAAGCAGATTGAGAATCTGCAGCAACGGATTAACGCCATCGAACAGACCTACCCCAACGTCAACCCCAAGATTACTCGCGAGTGGCGCGTCGAGCTCGAGAGACAGAAAAACGGCCTGGAAAATGCCAAGGAGGAGGGTCGGAGAGACGTCGAAGGATATATTAACGATATCAACGGAATCCACGCCGAGATCAGTTTCGTCGAAAATACTTCGAACGTCTCCGGTATCGGTAAGCCAATCACCGTCACCCTACCTGACGGCACAGTTATCAATTCCCAGGTTGATGTCCTCTCCAATAATGACCGGACCTGGAACGAGATCAAGAATTACCGGCCTTTCGGGTTGTATGTCCGTAACCCGGATGGCTCCATCGACAGTGTGGTGTCGCAGGCCGAGGACATCATCGATCAAGCGCGCCGTCAGATCCTGATCGCCGCCTTCAACCCTGACTATCACGTGAACGGGCAGCCGCCGGAGATCAGGATCACGTTCCCCCGGGGAGTGACATTAGAGGTCGCGCGGCTGCTGGAGAATCTGCCCGACCAACTCCCCGAACTGCAACAGGGTGACCCTCGGACCGGGCAACAACCGCCCCGGCCGAAGATCACCGTCGTCGGTGATCGGTACGCCAACCATCGGGCTACCGAGCCGATGACGCCTCAGCAGATCGCGGCTGACACCACACCTCCGGCTCGGTTCTTCGGTACTCCGACAACAGGATCGACTACATCTGGTCCGACGTCGAGCGGAACCGTCACTCATAACAATGAATCCCCACTGGCGGGTCTCGAGGAAGAACAAGCCCGTGGACGTGGACGCCAGCAGCAGATTTCTACATCTGCGTTGCTTGATCTTCTATCGAAGACGCCTGAGTCCGATCTTCTGTCAAAACTGACAGAGAGACTCAAGACTATACGAGATTCTCTATCCCCCAACGGGCGTGCAGGGTTTGACTTAACCTTCGCAGGTACTGGCTTTGATACAGGTCAGACGGAAAATATTCTAGAAAAAATGGAAGGAGGGGCCCAGAAGCGGGGTACCACCTTAGATGAGATTCTCGCCGAAAAATATAGAAAGGCGGTAGAGAAGGCGGAGCAGGAGCGGCAGAAAGCCGAAGCCGCCAACCGCCCGTGGGAGGAGCTCGTCCCGCCGGAAGCGGCGGAGAAGATCAAAAATGCGCTATCGGATATCAAAAGTGCGAGAAAAATTATCGATAATATCTCGCAGAAGCATCCAAATATTAGCGAGCGTGGGCTGCAGAGTTGGCGTAACGGCCTAGACTCCGCAGTGGAAAGTATTGAAAAATTCCGAACCAATTTTGATGAGCCTTCCCTCAATGGCGTCTTAAGTGGTGTCTATGGCAAGATAGCGGAGATCGATTTTGCTAACAGGGCTCAAAATGTCAGTGATGTCGATCTCCCTGTATCTCTCGATGTTCGAGGAAGGTACCCTGGCGGATCGAATATAGACGCTCTTGAAACTCAGGTAGACGTTTTAACTGACAATGGGCGCGTCTGGCATGAAGTAAAAGATTATAACCTCTTTGGCCTCCAGGTTTGGGAAAATGAGGGTGATAGTGGAGGTCAGGAAGTAGCGCCAAGGCCGAATAAACATGCGAGAGGGATTGCTGAACAAGCGATTCGACAGCTTCTGATCGCGGCCTACAATCCTCAGTACCACGTCGATGGCAGGCCGCCAGAGATTCGGATCGAGTTCCTGAAGGGCGTAACCCTAGAGGTGGCACGCGCCCTGGAACACCTGCCGGAGGTCCTGCCGGCGCTTCAGAATCTCGACCCGGAAATGCGGCCAAAGCTGACCGTCGTCGGTAAGCGGTACGCTGACCACCGCTCCACCACACCGATGACGGACCAGGAGATCGAGGCCGACACCACCGAACCGTTCAACCTCGTCGAAGAGGCCAAGAACAACAAGAGGTGGAAGATCGATCGAGCTCTCCTGGAACCTTGGTCGCAGCGCGGTGGCGAGACTTCAACAGCCTCCCCGTCCACTACCTCTCAGACCTCAGGTACATCAACGACGAACCCGGCCTCCTCGTCGACCGACCAGGAGACATCGACCGATACGTCTACCGACAGGGGCCCCACCAACGAGAGCGGAGAGTCCAGTCTGCGTCGGGGCCAGATGGGCGCGCGTGGTCCGGTCGGTTTCGGGTCCACCGCCTCCGGCCCGCGTGCCGGTTCGGATATCACCCAGGACATCCGCACGCGCGCCGATGAAGCGCGGAGCTTCCTGGAGCAGCTGCCGGCCACGCCGGAGTTGACGCAGCGGCTTTCCGAGCTCGACAACATCACCAGGCTGGCCGACCGGGTCGATCAGTTGGCTGGCGAGTCTCGGCAGACCAATGATGTGCGGCCCTTGATGGACGCGCTGCGCGAGCTCAGCCAGGCGATACAGGAGTACGCCGAGCGGTACTCGCTCGACCGCGTCGGTCACAACCTAGATGGCGCTCGCGATGTGGGCTCCCTGGACCCGCTGGACCCGGCCACCATGAACCGGCGGATCGCGGCGGTGGATCCGCAGACTGGGCTCCTCAACCCGGTGGACCTTGCGATCATGGCCACCAAGATCGAGGACCTCATGGGGCCCGGCTATGCCGATCGGATTTTGGCGTACGCCGACCGCATGGTTCCTCTCGAGCCGGACGCCGCCCGGCGGGTGTTGACCCAGATCTACGGTCCAGACGCTGACCAGGCGTACCGCACGCTTGAAAAGCTGCTCAACGACCCGCACCTGACTGGTGCGCTGGATCCCACGCTCAACCTCATCCTGGCGCGCCCGGGGATTCCGCTCGACGCCTTGGCATCCACCCTGGTACACGAGATCACCCACGCCATGCAGCAGTCCGTGAACGAAACACACGAGCTGCTGCGTCAGCGGACTGGCAGTGACCGGGAAGCGTACCGCCGCAGCATCCCCATCGCCGTGGAGATGGAGTTCCAGGGATTCGCGGCCCAGCGTCGTTTCCTGCAGCGCCTCATGGACTCGCAGACCGGCTCGACCAGGCCGGTCGTACCTGAAGTGCACCCGGCGATCCTGACGGGTGATCGGGATGTGATCCTGGAATACATCCAGCTGAATTACGCCCAGAGGTGGGGACAGGAATCCGGCCTGACCTGGGACGAGGTGTTCTCCACCCGCGAGATGGCCGAGGCGCTGTCTCAGTTGGATCTGGAGCAGGCCGCCGATCAGGCGGTGGAGGCGGCCGCACCGGATCAGAACCGGCCGACGGTGGGGCCCATCACCGAGGCGGTCTTCTCTGAGCTGGGTATCGATCTTGATCAGGTGCCCTCCAGGCCCGATCAGCAGGATGCCGCGCTACCACCCACCACCGAGAACAGCACCCCAGATCAGAGTCCAGCGCCGGATCACACCTCCCCCGCGGCGAGGGAGGTGCGCCGGAGCGCCGACCTGACTCAGCAGTTGCAGCAGCGAATCCAGCAGATAGCTGATCAGCTGCGGCAGGAGGCCGATCCGGCAGATCCGGCGGTGTCACGGCAACTCGCGGCGTTGGAATCCCTGGCAGGGCTCGCCGAGCAGGTCAATCAGCGGGTCCAGGACGTGCAGCAGTCCGGTGACCTGACGCCGCTTGTTGACGGGTTGCGGGACCTCAGCCGCGCCATCGGGGAGTACGCAGAGGCGTACCCCGCTGATAGGTCACAGGATCTGGCGAGGCTGGATCCGCTTAACCCCGCTGGGCTGATGAATTTGCCTGGGACCGTGGATCCCGACACCGGTCGGTTCCACGTGATGGACCGGGCCATCATGCTCACGAAGATCGAGGACACGCTTGGCAGCGATTTCGCTCGCCACGCCCGGGAATTCATGGAGCGACTGGTCCCGCTGGACCGGGACGCGGCCATGAAGGTGTTGGAGGAGCAGTACGGCTCCGAGGCTCCGCTGGTTTACCGCAACGCTATTGAGCCGCTCATCGCTGATGAGCACAGCAGAGGCGCGTACAGCACGAAGACCGGTCTGCTGCTGGCCGCACCGAACGTTCCGCTCAGTGAGGTTACGGCTCTGCTGGCGCATGAGAGCGTGCACGCGCTGCAGCCGCCCATGAGACGGATCAACCAGCTGCTGCGTGGCAAGGTCGTCAGTGTTCAGGACGCACGCCAACGTCAGGCGCGTATCAAGCTGGAGCGGGAGTTCCAGGCGTACGCGGTGCAGCGTCGCTTCTATCGAGAGCTGGCTGGTCAGCCCAGCGCGATTAACCAGGTGGTTCCCGAACAGGAACGGGGCCTGGCGAGAGCGAATGATCGCGACATCATCTCCCACATTGAGCAGCTCTACTTCTCAAGCCCAAGGCAAACCGGTGGGCTCAGCCTCGATGAGCTGCTCTACAGCGATGGCGCTGATCAGGCGGTCGCGCGACTCAATCTGGATGAGGCGGCCGACCAGGTGCTACGGAGCGTGGCACCGGACAACGACCAGCCGCTGGTTGGGCCGGTGACGCGACTGGTCTTCGACCAGCTCGGTATTGACCTGGATCAACTTCCGCCTCCGGGAAGCACTGACCAGACCACAGGGCCAGCGTCCGTCAACGCCTCGGACGGGAGCACGTCTACACAGGACCAGACGCGCGGTTACGTCGGGGATCCTTCGTCACTCAATCCAGGGCCCTACAACCAGCAGCCGAATGGGCCCGTGCCCTCTCCTGACGGGGAAACGACTCAGCCGATTCGGAGGCCTAGGACTACACCGCTTACCCAGCCTCCGCCACCGGCTCCACCGCCGATGCAGTCGGTCGAGACGGTTCCCAGCCCGACGGCGCCGGTTATTGACATCTGGGCTCTGAACCAGATGTGGACGCAGACCGGTGTCAGGTTCGGGGAGCTCGAGGGACGGCTGCGTCAGGCGTTCCAGGAGGCGCAGGCCGCCGAGTTCCGGCCTATGGCCAGGCTGAAGCGGGCAGTACAGGCGTTGCTGGGCCGAGGGTCGAGAACCCCGGATCTGTCATCTCCCAGTTTCGTTAAGAAAGTTTTGGAAAAAGCTGGCCTTGGCGTGAATTATGTGGCCAGCAACACTAAAGTCGCAGTTCGTAACGCGGACTTCCGGGCTGAACACCTGCTTCAGGTCGATTTGGTGTCGCCGGGTGTCCAAACCACCAACGGCTATGTGCAGCCGTTTAGCGTCACCCGCGTACATATCCATCTCAATATTTCCAATCCTGATCTGCTCCCTGATCCTGACCGGATTAGGGTGCGGCAGGCGATGAATGAGGCGTGGCAACGTGGGCGTCTGATTACCGACGATCAGATGCGGTACGCGCTGACCGAGATCAATTTGTCGCCCCCGTTCCCGATAGCGTCAAATAACCAGACCGCTGTGCCGGTTGCCCCGCAATCGGTCTCGGTGCCCGGGCAGTCTAGTACTTATCTCTCTCAACCGGCTCTCTCGCAACCGACTCTCCCTCAAACGGCGCCGCCTTCAGAGGCGATACGACAAGCCCAAGAATTGGGGCCGGAGAGGGCTCGTCGAGTTTGGGAATTCGCCGAGATGACGCCGAACGGTGCGTTGTTCTTCGACAAGAATGACGGAACGTACCAGTTCGCAAAGAATCTGCCTTGGGTGCCAGGCTTTTATACGGTTTCCCTCCACGGTTTACCTTCCTGGGTAGACGCGGGGGATGTCAGGCTGACGGCTCAACAGCTTGCTCGGCAGATCCGTCAAATGCCCAACTGGCGAGGGCATCCAATATTTCTCATGTCCTGCTGGACCGGAAACGATCCTCATGGTGTCGCGCGGGAGCTTTCTAACGCCCTGGGAGTACCGGTATGGGCGCCGAGTAACCTGGGATGGATTTATGAAACCGGGTACTTCATTAGTTCGGCGGAGAGGGAAGTACCCGATCCGACCCCAGATAACCCTAACCAGACGAAAAAAGTTCCAGTCGAACCGCCGAACGGACACTGGCTTCTGTTCTATCCCAATGAACCGCGTGTAGTGCGGGTACCGGATCTCTATTCGGTGGTTGTGCGTATGCAACAGAGGGCCCTGGGGTTGCAGTCTCCTCCAAGGCCTCCACTGGTTGCGCCACCGCTAAATTTCCAATTGCCGTCGAATTTCAATCCGTTTGAGATTGACCCGCGTCTGGTTGAGCCGTATAAAGTTCATACCTCTCAAAACAACAGCAATCAAACTGCGGCGCCGGATTCGGCTACCGATTCCGACGGGTCGACGAATAATTACATTGGTTACGTTCCACGTAACTCCGCACCTGTTTCCGTCTCTACCTCCAGTGGGCCCACGTCTCCCCAGAACAACCCCACGTCAGGGCAGCAATCCAATACGCCGGCCGTTCGGGGACGTACGCCGCAGACCGTCCAAAGTACCGATCCGCAGCCGACCGGGTTGGCGTCGGTCACCCCGACCCTGCTGCCGGAGGGGATGAACACCCAACCCCGACCGGTCAACGATGTGGCGCAGACGGCTGGGCAGGCCTTAACCGACATCGGCAACCGCGATCCCGATAACCAACGGGTTGCGCACCTTGGACGGCCCGGCAGCTTCAGCATCCGCACTGGGCGGTTCTCCTCGGTTCTGCTGCAGGTCACCACGGATTCGGCACAAAACACCCCGCTTAGGGTGGAGCGCACCAGCGACGGGCGCTTGGTGGTGTCCTTGTCGTACTCCCTGTCGGACGCCGATATCCGCGCGGTCATGGGCGCGCTGCTGGAGGCACTGACCAGCGACGGACCGCGTGCCTTGGACCGTCCGGACTTCTTGCGCAACGGCCCCATGTTTGGCAGGGGACGTCCTCGGCTCAGCCTCGCCGACGTCGTCAACGTAGCTCTGTTGCGGTCCAGACTCGCTGATCTGGCCGCACTGGAGGCGCAAGGGGACGCGCACAAAGCCGAAGCTGACGCACTGCGTACCCGGATCGACCAGGGATTGCGTGAGCTGGGTCTGGGACTGGGCCGCCGGAACGGGGTCTGGCGCTACACGGCCGATTCGCTGGTGCGTCGTCGCGCGATCGATCGCTTGCTGACTGACACCGACCGCCACATGCTGGCCCGCCTGGGGGTGCCACGGGAAGCACGTATGCCTGCCCGGTGGCGGACCCGGTGGCGGGCTCACCCCAGTGTCGCGGTGGAAGTGGCTACCCAGACCGTGGCGGCTGGCAAGGACTTGGAGGTGGCCGGTCTCGACTCGCAACCCTCGCCGTTGGACCCCAATGTCCCGGCGATCACTATCGACACCGGTCAAGACCCAGACGCCGGTGTAGCCCCTGGTACCAGGACTGCGATACCGGAGCATGCGCGGCAGGGTGAGTCCCGTCCCAGCACCGACCGCACGAAGACGACCTGGTGGCAGGACTTGGTGCAGAACCTTAAGGGGGGTGGTACTGAGGCAACAGCCGGGACAACCTCGCTCTATAACTGGCAGGTTTGGGTCAAGGGACGCCTGGAGGCGGCTAAGGAGGAGCTTTTGCAGCTCCAGCGACAGGCTGCCAACCACCAGGGCGATCCGAAGGCGTTGGATTCGCTTATCGATAATGTCGAAAAGCGGATCAACCAGTTTGAAACGGACTACACCTTCTGGACCGGCCTTACGACGGTCATTTACACGGGCTTTTTGAGCTTCTTGACCCACACCATCGCCCAGCGCTGGCAGTACAAGCACATTCAGGCGGCTCGGATCGAGCAAGCCAGGTCAGATCAGCGGGAGAATCAGGAGCACGCAGAGCAGCTGGCGCGTACGCTCGATACGGCACTGGAGGACGTATCCCGCCAGATCGAGCAAGAGCTCAGGAACGCTCTCCAGCAGCGGCAGCAGGAGCTGCAGGCACAGGCCCAGGCTCAGCAAAACCAGAATCAGCAGAGCCAGCCTCAGCAGGCCCAAGGGCAACAGAGTCAATCTCAGCCGAGCCAGCCTCAGGGTGCCCAGTCGCAGCAGAGCCCGAGTCAGCAGAGTCAGGCTCAACAAGGTCAGACTCAGCAGGGCCAAGGGCAACAGAGCCAGGCTCAGCAAAACCAGCCTCAGCAGGGCCAGGCTCAAGCGGGGCAAACGTCGACTCCGGACGCCGGGAAACGGCCGAAGACCCGTCGATTCACCCGGGAGGCCGTGGCCGAACGGATCCGCACCCAGCAGGCCATGAGGTCCGACCGGGCGGTGACGGTCACCGTGCCATGGACCCTCCGGACGATCGGTGGCCTCATCGCCGGCTTCCCAGCGTTCCTGGTTCAACACCTGACCGCCGTGGCCCTGTGGACCATCAACGGTCTCCCAGGCTTTGTGAAGAACGCCGGTATCGTCGGCTCGTTCGGTCTGCTGTCCGTGAGCGTGGCGGCGCCGCTGTCTAACTACGTCTCTGAGGTCAAGGCGGCCCGCGCTAAGCGCAAGCACGACGCCTGGGTCCGGCAGCGTATGGAGCTGGAGATCGCGGCTCAGTTGGATCAGGCGCTGCAGGATGCGATCGGACAGGCGGTGGAGAGGCTGGCGTCCGACCCCAGCCGGTTCGCCGAAGAAGCTGCGGAGCTGGTTGAGGAGATCAACGATGTGCGGGCCTCCCTGCCCGACCTGGTCGACGCGGCCATGGGCGTCACCGCGGGTAAGAATCTGCGTCAGCTAGCGGCGGCCCGTGGGCTGCGGATCGGAACGTCGCTCAACACCGATGCGCTCGCTAACGACCCTCGGTACGAGGAGCTGATCAAACAACAGTTCAACGCGGTCACGCTCGAGAACGAGTTCAGCTGGAAGAACATCAGTCCCGATCAAGGGAGGTATGACTGGACAAAGGCCGACCAGGCGATTGAATTCGCTGACCGGCACGGCCAGCAGGTACGCGGATCCGCCCTGATTGACCCTGATCAGTTGCCGGACTGGATCACCAATGGCAACTTCACTCCGGATGAGCTGATCCGAATCCTGGAGGAGCACACCACCGAGGTGGTGAGTCACTACCGGGGTTGGGTGAACGTCTGGGAAGTGATCAATGGGCCTCTGCAGGGCGACGGCAGCCTCCGCCAGACGGTCGGGCAGAACACGCTGGGGCCGGAGTACATCGCCAAGGTACTGGAGGCCGCGCACGCTGCCGATCCCAACGCCAGGCTCTACATCAGCGAATCGGGTATCGAGGGAATCAACCCCAAGAGCGACGCGCTCTACGATCTGGTCAAGTCCCTGCTTGAGCAGGGGGTTCCCATTCACGGAATCAGCATCCAGAGCCCGATCGCCTTGGGCGATCTATCCCCATCGTTCGAGGAGAACATTCGTCGCTTCACCGACCTGGGTCTTGAGGTGACCATCACCGGACTCGAGGTCCGGATGGAGATGCCGGTCACCGCTGAGAAGCTGGAGCAGCAGGCTGCCGCATACCGCCGGATCATCTCTGCGGCGTTGGAGAACCCGCGGGTGCGGGGAGTGAGCTTCAGCGGCGGCACTGACGCCCACACCCGGGTACCCAGCGGATCCACCCAGGACGGTGCCGGCGCTCTCTTTGACCAGAACTACCAGCCCAAGCCGGCCTTCATCGCCGTTCAGCAGGCCATGGCCGACCTCGGCCAGGCCCTGGAAGCCCGCCAAGAAGCCGAGGAGAAGGCCAAGCAGCAGCAGGATCAGAAACGACGGCCGTTCAGCAGGCTTCGTGAGCGGTGGCGTCACCGTAACGAGCGGCCACCGGCTGAACTCAACCCCGACGAGTGGAGCGCCAAAGTACTCGGCCCGCGTCCGTCGGGCACGATGGCTTGGTGGCAGCACGGGGTTCACATGATGAGCGCCGTGGCCACTCCTTGGGGACTGTTCTCCGGACTCTTGGGCGCCATCCTCACCGTCAACAACCCGACCCTCGGGTTCACCCAGATCATTGGCTCCTTGATCGGCTCTTGGGCAGTCTTCGGAACAGCCGCGCACCGGGACGGTATCCGCTCGGTGAATCTGGCGTACAAGACGACGATGGAGCAGTTCAACAAGCGGCTGGCTGTGTTCCGGACGCGGATCGAGGAGCAATTCAAAGGAGGAGCAGACCCGGCTATCCCGGCCCAGTCCCAGTCGACGCCTCAAACGTCTTCAACATCACAAGGGAATCAGGGAACTCAACAAGGGAATCAGGGAACTCAGAATTCGGGGCAGGCGACTCAGAACGCTCCGCAATCAGGGCAGAGCTCCAATTCCCAATCGCCGCCGGCACGGCGCCGTTCAGCATCGCGCGCCGCTGAGCTGCAGGATATGAATGCTGCGGATCCGGCTCCCAGTCGTGATCCGGAGAAGAGCACGTGGAAGGAATACGGCCGGGCCATCCTGCGGGGCGCGGCCAAGGGTGTGCCCTTCTCCATGATTCTGCTCGGCGTGTCGCTCACCCTCGACCACTTCCGGAACGCCCTGATCGCTCTGACCAGCAACCTGCCACCATTTATCAACTTCAGCGGGATGGCCGAGAACGTCATCCACCAGGTGTGGCTCATCGGTGGTATGGCGGCCATTGTCGGTCCTATCTATGAGGGAATTGCCGACCTGTGGCACGGCAAGCGTTCTCAGCCGGCGCAGGAAAACTTCCAGCGCCGTGTGGACTCTTTCCTGCGGCGTACCCGGGGCTTGGAGCCGTCGGTCTGGCAGAGCCAGCAGGGCAACAATCAGCCGTCTCCGCCGTCGACGCGGCGTACCCGTCGGTTCCAGTCGCTGCTGAACCGGCTCAAGCCGGGGTCCCGGCGCGGTGGTAACCCGCCGTCTCCGCCCACCCCGCCGCCCAGCGGGTCCAGCCCGACGCCTTCCAGCCCGGCGCCGCAGAGCCCGGCCACGCCGAACGCGGCCAGCCCGAGTACTCCCGCCACACAGCAGACGGGCACGTCAAACACGAGTACGTCGAGTACGCCGAACACGGGTACGCCGAGTACAAACACGTCGAGCAGCACCAGCCCGACCAACCAGAAGCGTGTTGGGCAAGCGAGTCAGCGACGCCAGGCGAGTAGTACCTCGCCGCAGCGCGGTCGTCCCAGCGGCGGACCAGGATTCTGGGCCAACCTGGGTCGACGCGCGACCGACATCATCGAGATCGGCGGCACCCTGCTGATTCAGTACGCCGCGTTGGCGGGAACCCCCTACGCCTTCGCCTGGACCGCGGTGATGGGTATCTCGATGGGGGTCGGGCTGGTGGTCACCGCCGCGTTCGACCAGGTCTTCAAGAAGGCGGTCGCCGCGCTTGCATCGCGGATCGCTGCGCGGACCGGTGAGGCTGCCGACCGGCAGGCCGCTAAGCGTCAGATGTCGTTGGGGATGCATCTGGCGCGGCGGATGCCCGGCCCATTGGTCGCTGGTGCTCTGACCTACGTCGCCGCCAGCACTCTGGTGCCGATGCTCCCGGCTGGTCTGGCATTCGCGGCCGCGGTGGGAGCGCCGATCGCCAACGCGGTCCGCGCCGTCACCGACTGGTGGTCGGACCGCAAGCAAGCCAAGTGGCTGGAGCAGCACCCCGACGTCGAGGGGCAGTTGCTCAACCGCCTGTCCGCGTTGGGGGAGCAGGCTGCACAGGTAGCGGCCCGGATCCAGGGCAAGCAGGATGCCGGTCTCAACATCACACCAGCGGAACGGGAAGCGGCCCAGCGGCTGCTGACGAAGCTCAGCGAGGTTGAGCAGAAGCTGGCCGAGGTGTCCAGGGCTCAGCGTCGGTCCTACCGGCCGTTCCAGTCCGCCCTGCAGCAGGCGTTCCAGGCGGTTGGCGCCACCTGGCGACGTGTCAGTGGAACCCCGACCGATCAGCGCATCAATGAGCGGGCACACCGCCGTGCCGCGGATGGCGGTCGGATCCGTAAGCGGTACTTCTTCGCTTCGCGCATCCTCCAGGGCTTTGGGTGGGGAAGCTCCAACTTCATCGGTGCCACCCAGTCCGTAGGCGCAGGAATGCTGGTCGCGGGCGCCGAGAGCGTGACTTCGATGTTCGCCTTGGGCGCCGGTGAGGTCACCATGGAGAACCTCAACCGGGGCTTCGGGGAGCGTACCCGGCAGGCGTATCACACGGTCCGGACCGGACGGACCGCGTTGAGCGAGGCGCTGGGTATGGGCCCAGGCCAGGACGCAGACAGCGCTTTGAAGCGGGAGTCCCGACTGGCGCATATGGCGCGGGGATGGGCCACCCCGTTGATCACTGTGCCGGTGGTCGGTATCGCGGCCTCGCTGTTCGGAGTACTCCCGGCGTTCGCGGCCGGGCTCGGGGTGATGACGCTGTACAGCGTGGTCCGGACCGAGGTCGACTGGCGCTACATCCCCAAGGAAGAAGCGGGTGTTCAGCAGCGCCGGGCGTACGACCGGTTGAAGGCGGCTTCGGAGACCGATGTCGTCATCGAATCGGTCGCTGAACTGGCGGATAAGGTCACCAACGAGCTGACGCAGCAGGACAACGAGTACACCAGCTACGTCGAACAGAAACGGACCGAGCAGGCCGAGTGGGAACAGCGGCGTCGCCTTCGGCTCAACCGGAGGCTTCCTGGTTACTTCAGTGACGCTGTTGGGGAGACCCCGCTGCGGCAGAACCACAATGTCACAGCGGAGGCCACCTCGGGGGCAATTCAAGACTTCGAGGTGCCAGCGACCACAGACTCCACGACTCAGAACCAGACACGGCTATCGGAGTCTCGCACCGCCGTGCTCGCCCGCCAGGCGCTTCCCGAGGTGTTGGCGCGGCAGTACGGTCAGACCCCGACCCGGGAGCTGCTCCGCCCTGGCCCCAACCGAGGCCGCTCCGGCTCCAACCAGGGCCGCTCTGAACCCAACCGAGGTGTGTGGTTCAAGCTCAAGGCGCCGGATGGGCGAGTCCACGACTCTTTCCACGTCCGGGTCGACCCCAACCTGCCACCTGGGACTGCGGCGCGCGTCCGCGTCAGCCAGGGACTGGTGGGGCGTTCCGTCATCATCGAGATAGCCCCGCCGCCCAACACGCGCGACAACCAGGCGCAAATCACGGCGATCATCGAAGCGGCGGTGGCCCAGCACCGGGCACACCTAGACCGGGCGCTCGGTGGGCGTCGATCGGCCCAAGCTGATGTTCTCAACCCCAGTTACCGCAACCGGCGCTTTGCCCATCGGCTGCTGGGGCTGGACTTCAGCCCGACCGATATCGGCAGGTTGGCTCGGATCCAGTCCTTGGGTGAACCGCTAGCCGACCAGTCGCTCACCCCAACGCAGCGTCAGCGGCGGCTCAACGCCTTGACCAGGGAACTCACCGCGGCTGACCTGCTCAACAACCCTGTGAAGTGGCGGTACGCCCGGGCGTACCTGTCGGATAAGGTCGCCAGGTTCATCGAGCAGCAGGTGCTCTCGCAGCAGAACCCGCCGACCGGCTCGCCGTCGAACCAAGGCCCGTCGGGCGGTGGGTCGCGACCCACGCTGCGGCAGCGGCTGGCCTCACTCAGGCGGTGGATTGTTCCCAGCCAGGTTCGCAACGCCGTGTCGTTCATGAGCTCTCCGGCCCGCGGCACGCTGGCCGCTGGCCAGACCACGACCGGTGGGCAGACCACGACGTCCACGCCGACGGCGTCTCCCACGACCCAGGCGCAAACCGGCCAGTCCACCACAGGCCAGCCCACCACGACCCAGTCCACGACGAGCCAGCAAAGCTCCCGGTTTACTCAGGCGTTCAACCGGCTGCGTTCCAGGGTGACCGGGGGACAGAGCGGTCAGCGGGCCCAGCAGCGTCAGGCGCAGGCCTCAGGGCAGTCCCAGCCGCCGCGGTTCCGGGCGATCCGAGGCAGGCTGGGGATTGGCCGCGTCATGATGGCCACCGCGGCATTCGCGATGGCTGTGACGGCCGCTCTCGGTCCGTCCACTCCACACTCCTCTGTTAACAGTCCACAGCCGACACAGACTGTCCGGGTACAGGTCACCTCGACACCGACGACCCAAACGCCGACGGCTACGCCTACGCAGCGGGTTACTCCGGGGTCGGAGTCCACTGTGGAGACAACCCCGTCAAGCGTGTCGGTCTCTCCGTCGGGGAACTCCACCCCGGATGGAGACAGGCGGGGTACCACCACCGAATCGACCAATGAGCAGGACCTGAACCAGGATCTGAATCCGGATGAAGGACTGCCGCCGCGGGAGCAGCAGCGGCGTGAGGATTCGCGCCGGAAGCATGGCTCTCGCCGCAATCGGCGTAACCGCAACCGTCGTTATGGCGGGAATCTGAACCGCTCCTCGACATCGAGAAAGCCGTCGTCGGATCCGAACGCGACGCCGGATCCGAACGCGACGCCGGATCCGAACGCGACACTGGATCCGAACGCGACGCCGGATTCGACACCGGGGACGACCTCGCAGACGACCCCGGATTCGAACATGGGGTCGACCACGCAGCAAACCTCGACCTCGAATTCGACACCGGATCCGGACACCTCATCGAGGCCCGACCAAAAGTCGGGGCAGGAGCAGAACACGACGACGAACCAGGCGTCGAACACCCCCGCTCCTTCCCAGGATGCCTCCGCAAACCAGGCTCCGACTCGCTCCAAGCGATCGCGGTGGCGCTCGCCCGCAGCGTGGAAGGAGGCGCTGGAGCAGCGGAGGCGCCGTCAGGCGGAGCCTCAGCTGGGGGCGCCGTCTTACCGGGCCAACTTCCGTCGGCGCTTTGTGCCAGGAATATTCCTGGTGGTCAGCACCGCGGTGACGGCGCTTGCCACCAGCAACCCCGCTATCGCGTTGGGGTGGGCGGCGGCGCAGACCGCGGGAACGTTCGCGGACCTGATCACCACCACGGTGACGGACTGGTGGTCCAAGCGGCGGGAAGCCCGGCAGCGGCAGCGGGCGGCCGAGGCGCGTCTACGCGGCGACTCCTCGGTCTCGGAGAACGTGCCCAAGTGGGTCGACATGGCACGGCGGGCCGGACCGAAGATCGTGGCTGGTGGGATCACCATCACCGTCGGTCTGCAGCTGCTTCCCAACCCGTGGTTGGCCGTGCTCGGCGGTGCCGGGCAGATCTTGGGCGGACTCGCCCGCGGCTACATGGACGGGTGGTTCAAGAAGCGGAAGAAGGCGTGGCAGGCGAACCAACCGTCCACCCGTAGGCCGGACGAGTTCAGGGGCCGCGACGTGGCTGACGTCGTGGAGCGGATGCTGGAATTGGCGGCCCGGGCAGAGGCGCGCCGCGACAGTGGCGACCTCACTCCTGAGGAGCGGAAGCAACTGGAGACCGCCTACGCGCACATGGATCAGCTGGCCCAGGATCTGCGCGCCATGATCGATCAGCGGCGTGAGACGTTCCACCCGATCCGGGAGATAGCTGACTCCTTCAGCCAGGCGGTCGGGCGCAGACTGCAGGCGCTGCGCGAAGGCCGGGTGTTCGGGCGCCGGTTGTGGGGCGACGACACGGTGGCGGCGCGTGCCGAGCAGTCGCAGAAGCAGAAGGAAGCGGCGATGCTGCCACGTCGGTTCATCTACATCCGACGCGCGGTACAGGGCATCGCCTCCTCAACGGCTCAGTTCACCGCGTGGCTGTTGTGGGGAAGCCCGAGCAACGTGGTCCGGGGCAGCAGCTCTATGCTGGGCAATCTGGGTCTGGCCGTGGGTGAAGACGCACATGGTCGGCTCAGTGCCCGGGCGGGGCAGCCCGAGTGGGAAGCGCTGTGGTCGGTTCAGCACGTGCTGAACCAGTTGGCGCATGGGCTGGGCCGGGAGGCCCCCGACTATCTGCCGGAGGACCCGCCACACCGGTTCGCGCACAATGTTCGGGCCAGCGGCCCGGCCTCAGGGGCGGCGCTCACGCTAGGGGTCGGCGCGCTCCTGACCGGTAACCCCTGGTTGACGCCTGCGGCACTCGCTTCGGTGTTGCAGGGCCGCTCGCGTGCGCCACGGGACTGGGACTTCGAGCTGGAGGAGATGCGGCGGGAGCAGGAACTCACTGACCGCATCGTCCGCCAGGAGGCCGAGACCAAGCGAGCAGAGCCGATCACAGACCTGGCCCGGGACCTGAATACCCGGATGGAGCAGCTGCGTCGGGAGCTGGACGCCACGCTCCAGGAGCGGCGTCAGCAGCAGCGGGACGCGGAGGCGCGCCGGCGGCTGCGTGTCAGCCGTGGCTTGGCGGGTCGACTCAGCGATGCCCGGCACCAGACCCCGCTGCGGCCCGCGCGTCCGGTCACTCACAGCGTCTCCGAGAGCGACGCCCACACCTTTACCGTGCCGAAGATCCCGAGGCAGCACGGGTCGGGTCAGATCCGTAACCCGAACCGGACCATTCCTCGGATCCTGGAGTCGACCCTGGATAGGCAGTACCCCGGTCTGGTGGTGCGTCCCGATCCCGACGCTCCCAGGTTCCTGATCAGGACCGAACCGGGGAGCAACCAGTTCACCGATGTCTTCACCGTTCAGGTGGATCCCAACTTGTCGTCGGAGACCGCCGCGCAGGTGACGGTCACGGTGAACGAGGATGGACAACGTGAGGTGACTATTCACCTGTCACCACAGCTGGGAAGGTTGGATCACCAGCCGGTGCTGGAGGCGGTGATCGCCCGACACCGGGCTACCCTCGATCAGAGGAACGCCGGGCAGCGAGTCGGCCGGGACGTGCTGACTGATCAGCAGAGTCGAGGCCGTCGCTTCCTGCAGTGGCTGTTCGGCGTTACGTTCTCGCCACGCGACATCGGTCTGCTGGCTCAGATTCAGTCCTTGGCTGAATCATTGACGCCGGACGGGCGCAAGGGGCATGACCCAGAATGGGTGCGGCGGCGGCAGCAGCGAGTCGCGGTGGCGTTGGACCACGCGGACCTGCTGTTCAACGACACCAAGCTCCGACGGGCGCGCGCCTACTGGACCGACGAGGTCGGCACCGTGGTGGATGAGGTCGTCAGGCTGGCTCGTTCTCATCCCGACGAGTACGGGATTACGCCGCCACCGGCCCGACACCGGGTGCTGCACCAGCGGATCGCCGATATCACCGACCGGGTGCTGCCCGACCGGCTGCGTCGCGCGATCAGCCTCAGCCCGACGACTCGACCGCGTGTCACCCCGCCGATCACCCCTGGCCAGTCGCCTCACGTCAATCCGGATCAGCGGCGGCCGAGCCGGCCACGGGTACCGTGGGGATCCCGCTACATCCGGGACGACGTCGAGCTGTTCAGCTACTTCCTGCTCACCTCCAAGACGGAGCTCGAGCCGGCAGACCTTGTCAGACCCGAGCCGCCCAAGCCGCGGACCTACGTGGTGCAGCGAGGCGACACGCTGTCCAGCATCGCCGAGAAGCTGCTGGGCGACGCCAACCGCTGGCCGGAGATCTTCGAACTCAACCGTGGCCGGACCCAGACGACCGGCTGGACGTTCACCGATCCGGATCAGATCGACATCGGGTGGGAGCTGCAGATTCCTCCCAAGGAGGAGCCCGAGAAGGAGCAGGACCGTACGCCGGGCAAGCTGCCTGAGCTGAAGAAGCCCGATCAGTTCGGCTTGACCGGTCCGGTTGTCGGTCTGTTCATCATCGAGTCCACTGTGGACCGAGGTATGCGGACTCTGACGTGGATGAAGGGAACCGGCTGGGTGCCTGGTGGCGGAATTCCCGACACCGTCACCGCGATTCCCGCCGACCGGGGCACCGCCGAGCAGGCAGCCGCATCCCTGGGCATTTCCCTGCCGAGCGAGTCCGAACTGCACCAGATGATGGGTGGCTGATCCCGCCGCCGGTCACCGGCCGGCGGCGGCAGCCGTCATGCTCCAAGGCGCCTTGCGGGGATAACCCCGTGGGGAGATCGGCTTTTAGACCACCTGGTCGAGGTAGATGACGTTACGGGCTAGGAGCGGGTGGAGCAGCTGAAGGAACATGGCCAAGATACGGTCGGGATTGGTCTCCTCCTGCCCTTCTTCGTCCTCGGCCGCCACGTCGGCGAAGACTTGGCAGGCGTGCCAGAGGCTGTCGGCCAGGTGAGCCCATTTCCACAGGTCGTAGGCGAAGCTGGAGACCACGGCTAGCGGCCGGCCGAACAGACCGATGCCGTACTGAGTGGGGTCATCGGGCAGGTTCCCCAGGCCGAGGAACAGCGGCTGGACCCGGTAGGCGCTGGCGAACGCCACGGCCGCGTCCACGTTCGGCGCCACCTCAACCAACACTTTCCGGTTGAGCAGCTCGTCGATCACCTGGTCCGGTTTGCGGATCCCCGCTTGGGTAGCGGCCCGCTCAACCACGGCCCGGGTCCACGGCTGGTTATCCACCTGATCGGGGAGCCCGTGGCACAGCGCCCAGATCGGGAACTCCTGAGTGGGCTCGAGTTGTTCGGGATGATCACCGATTCGCAGGTCGTGGGAACGCACCTTGGCGCCAGCGGAGGGATGGAAGGCGCCCATGTAGTGCCCGATAGGGAACAGCAGGGTGTCATCCGGGGATGGGGTGATAGTCAATGTATGCCTCCGCGGCGAGATCGAGATAGGCGGCGTTGACGGAGAGCAGGCCGTGGATCGCGGGGCGGAAACGCTCCAGGATGCGGCGTGGATTCATCTCATCAGGGTCGGTAGCGCCGGACAGGCGCTCCACCTCCGCGAAGACTTGACAGGCGTACCACAGGTTAGGGCGCTCATGAGCCCACTCCCAGATGGTGTAGACCGGGCGCGTGACCTCGATGACGGGTTCATTCATCAAGCCGATGCTGTACATGCCCGGGTTCTGAGTGCTGTTACCCAGGCCCAGCATGAGCGGGATCAGCTGGTACCGGGCGGCGAAGTCGATGGCGGCGTCCGGCCCGGGCGCCACCTCGACCAGCAGCCCGCGCGTGATCAGGGTGTCAATGTCGGCGTTGACCTGCGCCTCGGAAAGGCCGCTGCTCGCGGCGGCGATGACCTGAGAACGTCCCCAGTGAGAGTCCACAGCGAGCTGCTCGGGAACGCCGTGGGCGAATGCCCAGATTTGGAACTCCCGGTCGGTTACCTCCTCCACCTCGGTCCCCAACCGGATCTCGTGGTAACGACGACCGTCCTCCTCATCGAGGTACGCGCCCACGTAGTGGCCGATCGGGTACAGAGACGACTGATCCGCACCGCTGTGGACCTCGCCGCCTACCGACACCTGACCACCAGGCACGCTCATTGCGGTCCTAGGGATTCATCCAGGTACGCGGCGTTGACCGACAGCAGCCCGTGGATCGCCACCAGGAAGTTCTCCAGGATCTTGTGGGGGTCGGTTTCGTCCGGCTCTTGGGCGCCGGCCTGCGCCTCGACTTGGGCGAACGTCTCGCAGGCCTCCCACAGGTTGCGGTCCAGGTGCGCCCACTCCCACAGGGAGTAGACCATGCTGTTTACGTGCAAAAACGGCTGCCCGAACAGGCCAATGCCGTACAGGCCGGGCTCCTCGGCGCTATTGCCCAGCCCCAACATCAGCGGGACGAGCCGATATCTGGTCGCGAACTCCACGGCGGCGTCCGGTCCGGGCGCCACCTCGACCAGCAGCCCTTGGTTGATCCCGTTCTCGATGCTGGCTTCGGCGTTGGTGATACCGGCCGTCGTCGCGGCGTCGATGATCTGCTGCCGTCCCCAGGTGGCATCCTCGCTGAGCTGGTCGGGAATGCCATGGGCGAGTGCCCACAGTCGGAAAGTGTCGTTGTCTACCTCGACGACGTTGACACCGAGGCGTACCTCATGGTGCCCCTGTTGTCCTTGCTCATCGTCGAGGTAGGCCCCGACGTAGTGACCGATGGGGAACACGCGCGTGTTGTCTTGATCACTGGCCATCACGGCCGATCGTATCGATTGACCGCCACCACTGCGACCGTGCCCGGGCATACCGGCGCGTCGCCTGTTGGATGCCCAATGCGGCACGCCACGCTGCGGATACGCCGGGCCGCCTAAGCCGGCCTGCGCTGCTCACCCGGTGCTTTCGGCGCCGCCCTGTACCTCTTGCAGCTCGTCCTCGGTGAGGGCTTCGGGATCATCCAGCTTGGCGTCCAGGTAGGCGACGTTGCTGGCGAGCAGAATGTGAAGATTTTGCAGGATACGGGTCAGCACCTCCTCAGGAGTGCGGGTCCGGTCCACCCGCGCGAACAGTTCGCAGGTGTCCCACAGTGTCGGCCCCAGCCGGCCCCATTGCCAGACCTCGTACAGGAAACTGTCGACGGTCACCACCGGCGGCAGGCCAGGGAAGCCGATTCCGAACGACAACGGCTCGGTAGGGGTGTTCCCTACTCCCATCAGAAGCGGGAGTACGCGGTGACCGCGGGCGAACTCCAGCGCCTCGGCGGTGCCGGGGGTCACCTCGGCTACGACCTTGTTGTCGATCAGCGAGTTGAGGATGGCGTCGGTGTCCGCACCGAGCTCTGTTTCATGAGCTAGCGCCCGCACCGCGGCCCTGGTCCAGGGGCGTGAGGGGCCCACCAGGCCCGGTGTGCCGTGGGTCATGGCCCACACGGCGAACTCGGTTTCGGTGGTGAGGCGGCGGACATCCACTCCCACTCGGATCTTGCGGTAACTCAACGGCGCGCCGGCGCTGGGGTGAAACGCGCCGATGTAGTGGCCGACCGGGAAGACCAAGGGCTGGGTCACGGACGGACCTCCTGCACGGCGGTGGAGCCGTTGGGCTCCGATTCCTCATCCTGGGGCTGGGGCGGTGGGGTGATCGCGCGGTCCAGATAAGCGGTGTTAGCCACCAACAACACGCTGAGCGTGGTGAGGAAGCCGTTGAGGATCCGTTCCGGTTCCACTAACTCCGGATCTGTGTTTCCGGCTTCCCGTGAAATGTCGGCGAACGAGTAACAGGCGGCCCACAAGCTATCGTCGACATGGGCCCACTCCCAGAGGTTGTAGACCGTACCCGGGACGCTCAGCACGGGGTTGTCGAGGAAGCCGATACCGTGCAGGCCCGGATTCTCGGGGGTGTTACCCAGGCCGAGCATCAGGGGAACCAGCCGGTAGGACTCGGCGAACTCAATCGCCTCCTCGGTCTCTAGCGCCGGCTCCGCGATCAGCCCCATGGCCGCCAGCTCGTCCAACAACGGCGATATGTCCTCGAAGCCGGTCTTAGCCGCCGTCTCCTCAGCACGACGACGGGTCCACAGCTCGTCAGGATCACCCTCATCAGTCGGCCCCCGCGCGAGCAACCAGGCGGTCACCTGCTGGTCATTGAGCCGGTGCACCTGGGAGCCGAGCATGACATTGTGATACCGCTCGATAGAACCGATTCTCGGATAGAAAGCGCCGACATAGTGGCCGAGTGGGAGTAGAAGGCGCACCCCGGTCACATCGCTGGTCGTCACCGGGTCGATCGTAGTGGCCTTTGGCCAGATGTATCGGCACGGTCGGCGGCGGAAGCGGCCAGGTTGGCCGCCAGCGCACTACTATCCGGGCATGAGTGAGCTGGTGGTGCCCGGATCGACCTTCGCTGGGCAGGTCGTGCCGATGCGCGCCCCGATGCTGCGGGTCCGCTACCCCGAGGGGATCTACGTCAACCTGTACGGCTTCCCAGAGTGGGTGACGTATGCCCGCGCCCTGGTCGAACTACCCCCGCCCCTCAGCGGCCTGGGGGTCGATGAGGTACGCGTGGTTGACGTGCTGGCCGCCAACGAGGCGGCGGCCCGGTCAGGTGATCCTTTGTGGACACAGTCGGGAGGCGGTGACGCCCAGAGCGCCACCGGGCGTACCGTGCCGGTCGCCACGCCGCCGGGGTGGGTGTGGGCGCATGTCGCCATGTCGCGTCAGATCGCTCTCGTCCCTGCCGAGGTGCACAGCGCCTTCCGGCACCTGGGGGGCGTGAGCACGATGCGCGTGGACCGCTCCCAGCGCGGCCTGCGTGCCGCGGGTAGGGAAGGCTCCGCTGGGGAACCGGAGCTGCTTCCGGTGGGGGAGGCGCCCGCCGACCGGGTGCAGGAGGCGTTGAAGGCGATCGGTGCGCCTGTCCCAGACGCGTACCGCCGGATCCTGGAGGCCGATGGCGTCCGGCCGGTCGTGCCGCTGGTACATCCCCGTTACGGCTTCGTGCTGGATCAGCCGTTGTTCGGGGTCGCCACCCCAAACTGGCTCTGGCGGGTCGACTACGCCAACCGGTGGCTGCGGGATCGTTTCACCGAAGATCTCCTCGCGATCGGGTATGTGCAGGGCGGCATCATCCTGCTGGCCCTCCAGGGTGAGCGTGCCGGATCGGTCTGGTACTGGGACGACGACAATCTGGAAGACGACGACCGCTTCGACGCCGGGGTCGTCAGCCGGGATCTGACCTATCGGTGCGCCGACAGTCTGGAGGAGTTCTGGCGCGCCCTGGTACCGGTGCCTTACCGATTGGTGGAGCTGGCTCGGTCTCTTGTGGACCAGGGCGCGGCCCGGGTGGTGACCGGGGAACTGCAAGGGCGGTCATTGCCAGCCGCCTACCGCCCTCCGTCACGACCCTAAGGTCTTCCCCCTCCCTGCCTTCCTGGCCCCGTACCCTGCCGGCCGCGTTCCCTCACCATGGACGCGCACCTGGATTGCGCTGCTGTCAGAGCTGCTGTCAGGGCGGGTGTCAGGAGAGCCACCTGAACGGCTGGGCGGAATAGGGGGACGGCGCATCGGAGGAGGCGGATGACACGCCGGGGACCAGCATGCCGCGTTCGACGAGCTGGACGATGATCGGCAGCAGGTCCTCGGCTAGCTGATCTGGGTCGAAATTGTTGGTCGTGGCCACCAGGTTTATGTGATCGATCAGCGGCGTGGAGCCGTCGCATTCGGCCAGCAGCGCGGCGACCACACCAGGTATCTCCTGGTACCAGGCCATACCACCGTCGAGGCCCAGGAAATGCCGATTGGGTTCCCAACCGTCCTGTCCGCGTACCGCCTCAAGGTGGAGACGCAGATCCGGGTGAGTAGTCAAGGGCGCGGCCAGCAGCCGACGACCAGGCCGCTCCCGCAGCCAGTCCTGGCGGGCGAACCAGGCGGGCACCTCCTGTCCGATCGGGATGTCGGGCTGCTGGGGCATCTCCTCGATGCGCACCACGGCGTCGGCGCGCTGGGAATTGCGTACTGTGATCACCCCGAAGCCGATGGCGGCGACCGCGTTGTCGGAGAGCCAGCGCAGCCACTCCGTGGCGCTGGGGTCATTGGAGGACTGACCGGCGTCACGCATCCAGTAGGTGACGTACGCCTCCGGCTCCATGACTTCGCGCTGCAGGATCCACACGTCCAGGCCGGTTCCGGAGAACCACTCTTCTAACCGCTCCTGCCAGGACTGACCGACCGGGTGGATCCAGTTGGCCAGGTACTGCAGGTAACCGCCTTCGTTGAGGATCCGAGGCGCTGCCTTGGCCAGAGCCCGGGACGCCTCATCCCCGGGGTAGCCGGAGTCACGGTAGGTGTACTTCACCGTGCCGGGACCGACCACAAAGGGCAGATTGGCCACCGCCAGATCGAAACGGCGTCCTACCAAAGGCTTGGTGAGGTCGCCGTGCAGTAGCTCCCAGTCCATCCGGTTGAGAGCGGCGGTGGTCGCGGCGATCCGCAGCGCCCGGGGATTGACATCGGTGCCGGTCACGGCCCGCGCGTGGCAGTTCAGATGCAGCGCTTGAATACCACTCCCGATGCCGATGTCCACAGCGGAGGTGACCTGATGGCGGGGTGTCGCCTGGATCAGGACCGCTGCGGCACCGCCGAGGCCAGGCACCGCGTCGGGGGCCTGTCCCATGCCGGTGTGGTCGGACAGTAACCAGCCACAGCTGTTGTCCGGGAGGCGCATGGGAAGTAGACACAGGGCGGCGGCAACCAGCGAATTCTGTTGAACGATCAGACCGGCGGCGAGCGCTGACGACAGTGGGAGCGGATCCAACGCCGCGGCGACCTCCGAGGCCGGAAGGACCTCACGGCGCAGGAAGAGACGGACTAGGCGATCGAAGCGGGTACTTATTTGGGTCAGATCAGTCACCGGGGGAGCGACCACGTTCCCCTCGCCGTCGGTGCCGGTCATCTGCGCGAAGGAGGTTGTGTCGTAGCCGGAGGCGAGGAGCGCATCCCGTAGACGATCGATATCACTGGCGCTCAGAAGAGGCACCGCGTGGGAACTTGTCCGGGAATCCATAGCCCTCCATCCTGCCCGGTGCGTACCACAGGCTGTGGCGCACCCAAAGTTGATCATGAATATCCTGAAGTGGCGGGGGCATGAGAGGATCGTTGAGATTGGTGCCGGAAGGGAGGCGGTGGATTCGTGTCGGAGGACGGCACCTTCGTTGTGAATAATCCCGCCGCCGGGAACTTCGTTCCAGCGAATGAGGTCGAAGAGATCCTCGTAGACGCTATCCGGTACCAGGACACAGATACCTACATCAAAGCCGTTTTGCTCGGCGAGGTATGGGTCCCGATCGGGGATGAAGTGCCCGATGGAGTGGCGCCGGGTGATCCCGCGTTTCGTTGGCAAGCCAACCATGTGGCGGGTACGCCGGTTATCACGGTGTTCACGTCGACCTGGCGGGCGGTGGACCACTTCGGGGACCGTGGGGTCAGAGCGGTGCGGACCACCCTGGCCCAGGTGCTCAAGGCATGGCCGGATCCGGCGTGGGGCCTGGTGTTGAACCCCGGATCGCCGATCGGGGCGAGTATCCCTGGTGAGGAAGTCGCCGCTCTCTATGAATGGGCGCTCGAGGCTGGCCTGGCTGTTGAGGACACATTCCTTGATGAGAAAGCCGCCTCCCCAGACACGCAGCGGGCCGATTCCGGAACCGAGCCCGACAGCCCAGGACCCGACGCCGATTCCCAGGCGGTATCAGAAGACACGCCGGTGCCGCCGCAGGGTGAGGCTGCGCCGGAGTCTGACGCGACCGGTGGATCAGAGCCAGTGCCGGCCGATGCGGTTGACTCCACCACCCCAGCCGCCCCTGGTGGCTCGGAACCCGCTCCTGAACCCGTCGTAACCCTCGACGCGGAAACCGTCGCCGCGTCGGCAGCGCCGGCAGCGACGGACCCGGTCGGGACGACGGAGTCGGCGGAACCGGATAGCTCAGCAGGGTTGGTTGAGGCTGTTGAGCAGGTGGAGTCGGCTGAGTCGGTTGAGGTGGCCGAGGCGGTAGCGCCAGCGGAGCCAACCGAGTCGACAGAATCGACAGAATCAGCCGAGTCGATGGAGTCAGCCGAGGCAGCGGGGCCAGCGGAACCTGCCGAAGTGACGGAGTCGGCGGAGCTGAGTAGTCCGGCTGGGCCGGTTGAGGCTGTTGAGCAGGTGGAGTCGGCTGAGTCGGTTGAGGTGGCCGAGGCGGTAGCGCCAGCGGAGCCAACCGAGTCAACAGAACCCGCCGAGTCGACGGAGGCTGCCGGAACGGTGGAGCCGGCCGGGGCGGCGGAGCCGGCAGAGCCGGCGGGGTCGACAGCAACCCCGATGATGACCCCGGAGGAGGCTGAGACAGCGGCGCCCGAGGAGCCGCACGGGCCACTGGAAGCGTTGCGGCAGTCGGTGGAAGAGACCGGGGAAGCGGGGACAGAAGAATCAGTGCAGATTTCACAGGAAGCGGTAAACGCGGAGGCGCAGAAAGCCCCAGCGGAGCCGACCGGACCGGTTGTGGTGGCGTCGGCGCCTGTGCGGGTGCCGCAGCAGGCCGCCCCAGGACAAGCCCCGGAGCCGGCGTACTCGGTCATGATGATGGAGAAGGTCCTGTCGCCGGCGCATTTGAGCTTCTATCTGGAACGCGGCTACGACCGGATCAGTGGTTTTGTCTACCGCGCCGACCACCTGGCCAGCCTGGGAACGGTGGCACGGATTCGCGCCACCCTTGGCCTGGATCATCCCCGGCACGGGTTCCCTCCCGGCGACGGGCGGCTGTACGTACTGCGGTGGCCTGGCTACGTTCCCGGTCTGTATCGCGTGGCGTACGGCGGTACCGACGAGGCGACCATGCGCGCTACCGGTGGTTGGGTGATTGAGGCGCCCCCCTTCCGAGGCGACGGCCGACCCCCAGGGGCGAGCGTCACCGGTGCGCTAGGGGTCATCGAGTACAAGACGGAGGGGGTACGCGTACCTCACGGCGCGGAGATCCACCGGGTGGAGCCGGATGGGACTCGTACGGTGGTGGCGCTTTACGACGCCGATACACAGACGTGGCATCGCCTGGCGTAAGGACGGAACGGGATGCGGGACGGCTATATCGCGCGTTGGCAGGGGGTGGAGTTCGAGGCCAGTCCAGCGCCTAACGGGACCATACGGATCTACTCCCCCACCCCTCGGGACGGTTTTGTAGAGGTGGCGCCCGGCCGGTACTGTCGGGTCATGATGCCTTCCGAATTGGAGGATTTTGGTTGCGTACGCACGGTATGCACCTGGCGGGGAGAGCCTTTCGTGGTGATCGGTGAACACCAGGAATGGCTGCGCTTGGAGTATCTGGGAGGCAAGGCGCCGGTTGCGGAGCAGCTCGGGTTGGAGCGCTTTGACGTCGGGGTTTACCAGGCGTGGGCTCCGCGTGCCGAGGTCACCGACCTGAGGGAACAGCGGCTGCCGGGCTAAAAGCGGATGGATAAAGGGGAGGCGGGACGTGGCGATCCGGGACACCGGCCAGGTGGATCTCGTACTGTCCAACGCCGACAACAGCGACTGGATCCTGGTGATCTCCGAGCCCGACACGGTGCCCGACACCGAGGCCGCGTTGGCCGATCTCTCCCGTAAGATCGACTATTACGTGGATTATGTCCGATCGGGGCGTTTTCATCAAGATTATCCCGAATCTCGGGGTGGTTCGGTCCGGATCTGGCTGCGTCATGAAGGTGTGGAGCTAGGAACCCGGATCCAGGAATACATCCGGTCTACAGGCGCGACTCTCAAGGAACGCGATGGCATCGAGGTGTTCGCGGCGCCCCCTGCCGACCCACACACGGTGCCTGCCGTACCCCCGTTGTGGGAGGTGGGGCCTGACGACGCCGAGAACCCTACCGAGCGCGCGTTTTTCACGGCGCGGTTGGCCAACGCCTTCACCGAGGCCACGAGACTCCTGACCCGGGCGGTGGTGTGGGTACCTCTCACCGACGGCGGGCAGAACTGGTTCATGGTCGGTTACAGCGACCGTGCGTACGCCGCGGTTTTCACATCGCGCAAGGCCTTGCTTTACGCCTTGGGAGGCGGGTTCGACCGGGTGGAGACCATGCCGTTCCTGGAGGTCCTGCGCGCTTGGAGCCGGGCGGAGGCTGGGGTGGCGGTCAATCCCAACACCAACACTCTGTTGGTATTGCCCCCAGATCTGATCATTGATCTGCTCCGGGATGAGGCTGAGGAAACGGCCAAGGACGCTGTTCAAAGCTCTCAGAATATCGAAGTTGTTGAATTACCTATGGAGGCCAACGGCGTCCGGTTCGCCAAGGTTTTCGGTGGTATGGGAGCCGGTGGGCGTCCGATGGTGTCACCGGACGGTCTCATTAACGACCCCGAGGAACGGGAGCGGCTAGCGAGGTATTTAAGCTCGGGCCGCCGTATTCACGAATCGGAATTTTTAGGGACGGATCTGTTGGGCCCGGCCCGCGAACCTCGGGTTCCCGCCAACATCTGGACAGATGGCACATGGGTGTGGGAGGAGGCTGTCCTGTACTACCTCGTGCAGTACGGGGTGGCCCCGGAACCGGAGCTACGGCGGCATATCCAGGAACGTGAGTACCAATGCCCGCCGGTGACCGATGAGCAGGTTGAGGCGGTGCTGCGGGCCGAGCAGGAATTGGCGCGCCTCAGGGAAGAGGTGTTGGCGCAGACAATGAGTTCGCCTGCGCAGATGCCCTTGCCGGACATATTCGATGATGTTGCTCATCCGTTGACTTTCGGTCCATCCCGATCCGATACGACGGGATGACACGATGATGTTTGAAAGGGGTACGGCAGAAAATAGTCAGCAGGAATGGGATCCGTGGAAATCCCAAACCGATCGCGTTCCGGACGACCAGCTCAAGGAACTGCTCAAGAATCTGCCACCCGCTGTCCGTGGCGGGCTTGATCCGCTGGAGCCGGTGAACCTGCCCGCCGAATTGGGTGGCTTCCGCTTCGCCAGGCTGATGGACGGCGTGGATATAAGAGGGGAGCCGACAATCTCCCTGGAACGCGAGGAAGGGCTCGTGTCCCTGGAACGCGGCTGGGTTATCCGGTACCTGCGGTCCGGTAGTCCAGTTGAGTACCGCGTAGGCAGAGCAGGGGGTGTAGAGGCGGACCCGGAGTCAGCCCCAGAGACACCGTTGCGAGTATTCACCGACGGTACTTGGGTATGGCCGGAAGCGCTGACGCGTAATCTGATAGAGCGAAATATTCCTCCGGAGCCTGAGTTTTGTCGGCATATCAGGAGACGCTTGTACATCTGTCCACGTGTCTCTAAACGGCGGTACGCCGCATTGCGGCGGGTCCTCGATGAGCGGATCCGAAGCGGGCAGGAGGCGGTGCAGCGGCATCTGACGCTGATGTCCTGGCTATACGCACGTCCTTCCGCGTCGGAATTTGAGATGACGCCATGGGTCCTTGTTGAGCCTCCCCATGAGGTGGACGGGTTCCGGTTCGCGAGAACCCTGGATGGGCAGGACCCCGAGACCGTGGATATCACACCGGAGCGAGGGTGTGTCGCCGACGAGTGGGAGCGGGACAGGCTGGCTGAGTACCTGAAGCGCGGATATCAGATTGATCCTTTCCCTGAGACCGGGGAGTACCCGACCGAGCGGGACAGGCTCGCCTCTGGTGGCTTGGTACCGAAAACCATACGTACTGACGGCACCTGGATTTGGGAGGGTGCGGCACATTACTACCTACTTGCGTATGGTATAGCGCCAGAGTCAGATTTTTATCGACATATTAGACAAAATCAATATACGTTGCCGCGGCTCACGCCCGACCAAGTGAATGCCGCACGCCAGGCCCTTTATAAGCGTGAGCAACAAGAAAGCGAAATGCGGAGGCGGTACCGGGAGGGGTTCTGGACACAGCCCATAAAAACAGAGCCGACCCGAGTCCCGGTCATGCCTGAAGGACAGGCTGTGGATCCTCGGCTGAACCGGCTCAGGGAAGTCGGTGGCTTCCGCTTCCCCCGGGTGTGGGACGGAATCGGGCCCGACGGTCGACCGTGGGTGTCCCCAGAACGAGGAGGAAGGCTCGATCGTTTTGAGCAGGAGTGGATACGGCAATATCTACGTGGCGGCCAGCTGGTCCAGGCCGTCTGGGGCGTGAGGGAAGCAGACGCGTTTGACCCTAAAAGGCAACCGCTCGCGCCGGTCATGACCTGGACCGATGGGGTGTGGATCTGGCCGTCATCGATCGAGTACTACCTGATGCGTTACGGACTGGCACCAGACCCGGACTTCTATCGACATATCCGAGAGCACGGCTATGTTTGCCCTCAGGTAACGGAGGAACAGGCCAGGCGGGCGGTTGAGGCGCAGCGGCAACATGATCGTCTGGCCCAGGAGCTGTTTGGGCTAGGCACCTGACGGGTCAGTACGGGAACGACGAGCGGGGCAGTATGGCCATTCGGGACACCGATACGGTGGATCTGATCCTCAGCGATGAGGTCGGTGGGGCGTGGACCCTGGTGATCGCTGAGGAGGGTACGGTGCCGGATACTCCGGCGACGGTGGAGCAACTGGCGCGGAAGATCGACGCGTACACCCACTACGTGCGTTCCGGACAGCTCGTTCGGGAACACCCTCAGGCAGCGGGGCGACCGGTTCGGATCTGGCTGGCCTACGGGGAAGGCGAGTTGCCCGCCTCAGCCGCCGCGTTGCTGAAGATCCGCAACCGGGAGCTGAACCTTGACGGGATTGAGGTGTACGCCGAGCGCGTCGACTCCGCCGTTGACACGCCGGGTGAGGCCGCCGCTGAGGCGCCCGAGATCCGGATTCTGAATGTTGAGGACGCCGAGAATGAAGCGGAACGCGCGTTCTTCACAGCCCGCCTGACCGATCGAATCGGGGACGCCGGATGGATCCTGACTCAGATGGTGGTGTGGCTTCCGTTGCGTCATGACGGAAGCGAACTGGTCGTGCTCGAGCAGGGTGGGCGCGCGTACGCGGCCGTGTACACCTCACAGAGGACATTGGTCAACGCGATGCGCGGCGAGAGCATGGAGTACGACACGGTGAGTTCTGTCGCCTTCACCGACTTGGCTCGCGGTTGGGAACACCCTGATGTGGGTATCGTGGTGAATCCGCATACCAACACGGTGATGGCGATGGATTCCAACCTGTTGGCCGAGCTTGTCAGAGCCACAGGGAGCGCCTCGGGTGGTGCCCCGTCGGGACGGGGCTGACCGTCGAAGCAGTAGGTCAGCTCTCCTTCAACCAGCGCACGATCTCACCGTTGACGACCTCCGGCGCCTCCAACTGGGGGAAGTGCCCGATCCCATCCAGGGCCAGCCACTCATAACGGGAAGCCACGTAGCGACCGGATCCCTGTGCGGTGCGAGGCAAGAAGCACGGATCCAGGCTGCCGTGCAGCTGCAGAGTGGGGACCATGATCGGCGTTTGCAGCAGCTTGTTAAAGCGATAACCACTCAGGCGCAGCATGCTCCGGGCGGCCCACCGGTACGCCTCGAGCGCGCAGAACGACGCTTGAGGGATACGCATGGCGGTGCGGCACACCTGCGCGTACTGCTGAAAGTCGTCGGTCTGACGCCACGTCGGACCCGCCCATGAAGCCAGTAGCCTTCCCACCGCCTGGGCGTTGTTGCGGGTCATGACGTGCTCGTAGCGGGGAAGCTGGAACTTCAGCATGTGGCGGCTGGCGGCCAGTTGGCCTCGCGGATCGAGCATCAAGGCGGAGCGCAGCCGCAGCGGATGCGGGGCGGACAGGACGATTAGCTGGCGTACCCATCGTGGATGGAAAGTCGCCGCGACCCAGGCGAGAAGACCGCCGAGGTCGTGCCCCACCAGGGTGGCATCGCGTTCCCCCAAGGCACGGATCATGCCCGCGATATCGCTGGCCATGGTGTAGCCGTCGTATCCCCGGGGTGGCTTATCGCTCGCGCCGTATCCCCGCAGATCGCAGGCGACTGCGCGGTAGCCGGCGTCGGCCAGCGCCGGCAGCTGGTGCCGCCAGGTCCACCAGAACTCGGGGTAACCGTGGAGGAGGAGAACCAGGGGGCCGTTACCGGCCTCCACCACGTGGAACCGGCGACCGTTTGCGCTGACGAAGTGGTGCGACCACGGACCGTCGATGAGGACGACAGACTCATCCGGCGGAGCATCAGTCGGCATGGAATCAGCGTAGGGGGAGCGCTGCTCCAGAGCCTTGGGTCGGTTAGGTGACGTGCGCCGCCTGCCACCCTTCCCAGGCACAGGAAAGTGTCTGGGTTATGAGTGTCTCGATGAGGTTTCGGAAGCGTCCACAGCGGCGGATGTCGCAAGGTGAGCGCGGACTCGGATCCGCAGCGCCCCCACCGCCAGCAGGGAGGAGGTCAACGAACCGAGCAGCACCGCCAGGATCACCCGTGGATGCCGGTCGGTGCCGGCGTAGGCGAGTTCGGTGATGAGCAGACTGACCGTGAATCCACAGCCGGCGAGCAGACTGACCGCGGTCAGGTCGCGCCAGTGCATGTCGGCGGGGAGGGTGGCCAGCCGGAGCAGGACCGCCAGGCCGGAGCCCACCAGCACCCCCACAGCCTTACCGATGATCAATCCGGCGATCACACCCCACGCCACCTGGTCGTCCGCCAGGGCCCGCAGCGCCTCCGGATCGACCGCCACCCCGGAGGCGAAGAAGGCGAACAGGGGTACGCACAAGCCAGCGCTGATCGGCTGAAGCCGGTGTTCCAAGGCCAGGCAGGGGGTCTCTTCCTCACCGGGGCCCGGCTTGACGCGGGTCGCGAACGCGATCGCGACTCCGGCCAACGTGGCGTGTATCCCACTGGCGTGCAGGGCGGCCCAGGCGACCACGCCCAGCGCGATCGACACCAAAGGCACCAGGCGGGTGACCCGAAGCCAGTACACCAGCCTGTGAGGCAGCAGCGAGGCGTGGCGGCGACGGGCACCTGGCCGGCGTAGATATTGCAGCAACCAGTACCCGGCGACCGCGGCGACCGATACCAGCAGCGGGCCGATCGCGACGTGGGCGGTGTAGACCACGGCGATGATCAGGATCGCCCCCAGGTCGTCGACCACGGCCAGCGACAGCAGGAAGATCCGGACGCTGGACGGTAATGCGCTCGCGGTCAGGGCTAGGACAGCCAGGGCGAAGGCGATGTCGGTAGCGACCGGGATCGCCCATCCATCACTGGCTCCCGGGGTTCCGGCGGACACCAGCAGGAACACCAAGGCCGGGACCGCCATGCCGCCGATGGCGGCGAACACCGGTAACAGTGCTTGACGGAGGTGACGCAGTTCCCCCGTCACCAGCTCCCGTTTTAATTCCAGACCGACGACCAGAAAGAAGATGGTGAGCAGACCGTCGGTCGCCCACTGGCCGATGGTCAGATCCAGATGGAGGCTGGCTGGCCCGATTGTGGTGTCACGGACCCGTTGGTAGAGGTCGGCGAGCGGAGAGTTGGCGGTGATCAGCGCCAGGACCGCGGCGGCCAGCATGATCAGACCGCCGGTGGTTTCGGTGCGCAGGAAACGGGCGAACTCGCTGATGGCGTTGGAGGGTCCGTGGGGTTGGGCTCGGTCGGGCACGGCACTCCTTGGGGGCGGCCCGACGGAGTAGGTCGTCGGGCGACATGGACTATGACTGCCGACCAGACTTCCCGGCACACCGTTGATCGATCTTAAATGGCATAGCGCGTGGACACCCAGGCTTTGTGACGGGCTCATCGCCGGGCTTCCTGGTCCGGCCTCGTGGGAGCCGAGTGTGGACGTGGCCAGGGCGGCTGGTCGCCCTGGCCACGTCAGTGGGATATCCACCGTTTAGGGATGGACCGCGGCCGCTTCCGGCTTTCCGGGCCGTCGGTGCTCCGATGGCTCGATGACCGTCAATCCGGCCGTTGTGCCCGTCAGTGGAAGGACACGCGCACGGTTAACCGGTCGCCGCCCGCGGCCTGCGATACCACCTCGATGCGTACCCCAGCACCGGCGACCCGGACCGAGGCTCGAGGATTCTCCTCACTCCAGTAACGGTCGGGGTCGGAGTCGTCGAAGACCCGCACCGGCGGCTGTGACGGCACCCGGATACGGGTTCCATTCAGGTGCAGGTTGAAGGCGTCCGTGGCCTCCAGGCCGAAGGTGGAGTCGAACGTCTGGATCCGGTTACGGATCAGCGAGCCATCCGCCCACCGCAGCGGTGCGCTGTGCGCGTCGACCGGTAGAACCAGACCGCTGCCCGGGTGCTGCGACGTGTTGTTGTTCTCCCAGGCGTAGTTGACGTACCAGATGAGCAGGCCGTTCTGGTACGGGAAGTGCTCCACCCAGTTCGGTCGGGTGTTGGCCCAGCCGAAGTTGTACGGACCAGACCGCAGACCCTGGTCGTACTCCAGGTACTGCCGGTTCTCGGCGATGTAGAAGTGCTCGGCGGTCTCCTCGGAGACACCGGTGAACCGGAGCCAGCCGTTGGAGGCCCAATCGCCGGTGCCGCTTTCCACATCGTCGGTCCACACGGTGCTGCCGTCCACCGTCAAGCTGATGTCGTCGAGGAAGACACCGGCGTAGTGCACGCCACCGTCGGTCTGGTAGCGGTACCGGAACTGGATCTCCTGCCCCAGGTAGTCCGACAGGTCGTAGCTCAGCGACACCCAGCTTCCGTCGGTGCTGCCATCGATGGCCGGGCCGACCGACTCCCATGTCCGACCGTTGGTGGAGACCTCACCGTAGAGGTAGTCGTAGCCTTCCTCGATGTCGTATTGAGCCAGCGCGGTGATCGACGCTGACGAGGTCGCCGAGGTCAGGTCGATGGTCCGGGACAGCGAGACGTTGAGGTCGTCCGCGCTACCGCTCCACCACTCGTACTGCCCGGAGTACGGCGTGTTCCACTCCCTGGTGATCTCCTGGGTGGGCAGTGTCACGATGAGCGCCTGCGGGTTACGGGTCTCGTTCGGTGCCGGACCTAAGGTGATTCGCTCGGGCCTGGAGCCGAAGGGCACCACCTCGTAATCCAACCAACCCAGCACCCACTTCTCCCAGGCACCCATATAGCCGGGTTTGGTGCCGATGCTGTCGAAGCCCTCGCCTAACCAGGAGCCAGAGGACATCAGGCTCCAGAAGCCGGTGCCGTTCTCGCCTCCGGCGGTGTCGTATAGGTCCGGCAGACCCAGGTCGTGGGCGTATTCGTGGGCGAACACCCCGAGTCCACCGTTCTCCGGTTCGGTGGTGTAGTCACCGATCCAAAAACCGGTGTCACCGATCTGGACCCCACCGAGCAGGTTGCCCTCCGGTCCCCAGCGGCCAATACCGTTGCTGTACGCGTACCACCGGTGGGACCAAATGGCGTCGGCGCCCTGAGCGCCACCACCGGCCTCCTCGCCCTCGCCGGCGTGGATGGCCTGGAAGTGGTCGATGTACCCGTCCGGCTCGTCGAAGTTACCGTCACCGTCGTGGTCGTACCGGTCCCAGATGTCGAACTGGGACAGGTACTCCCGAATCTCCTCAACCGTCCGGCCCCGGGCGATCTGGTCCTCGTACCAGGCCTGCGCGGTGTCCCGGATGAAGCTCCAGTAACCACCGTCAGGGTCGACCGGGTCGTTCGGGTTCGGAGATTCGTAGTCGTTATTTCCGTATCGCGCTTCGTTGTACGGGACGGTCACCCAGTCGCTGACGTCTCCGGTGACCGTGTAACGGCCGTTGGACTGTTCGAGGTAGAACTCCCGCATCGAGTCCCGTCGGCCGAAGAACAGCCTCTCGTAGTGCTCGGGTGAGAAGTCCGAGACCCAGTAGGTGGTGTTGTCGTCTGTCTCGTTGCCGTCCCACCGACGGTCGGGCCGGGGAATCTCGTTGTGTCGAGGGCCGGGGTCACCGCCGTGCAGGGTCTGGTCACCGAACTCGACCAGGATCGAGAAGATCGGGTCTTCTCGGACACTCCTGGTCCGTTCCACGTACCGGCGGTGACCCAGCTGGATGACCTCAGAGCGGCCACGACGCTGGACTTGGGCCTCACCGTTGAGCAGGGCGGCGAGCGCCTCTTCACGCATGGCCGCCTGCCGCTCCCCGAGCGGGTGTGGAAGATTGTCGGGAGCGTTGACACGGGCCGGACGCCAGTCGCTGTCCAGGGGTGGGACGGCTGCCGCCGGAACCTGCAGCATCCCCGTGACGAGAAGGCTGGCCGAGAGGCCAGCCACGACTCCTGTGGAGAGTCTTCGCACTCGTGCTCCTCCTTCCATGCCCGGCCAATACGGCACGCCTGGCCGGGAGGCGGTTCTGGGAATACCCAGAACGATGTGCGAACACCCTCGCACAATGGCTATGTCATGTCACGAGGGGAAATCCCTCCTCACGTAGCGCCTTAAGGTTTTTCAGTCACCTAATTGATATGGGCACCGATGGGTGTCGCATCGCGTTAACCTTCGCACTGCCTACTGTTACCTTCCTCCATGAAGGCGGATAGCGATGGTTGATCCGGTCATTTACCAGCCCGGTCTGATAAACCCCGTAAGGAAGATCGGTGGTCGTACATTTGATTTCGCCCACCAAATAGCAATTATGGGAATTGTTAACCGTACGCCCGATTCGTTCCATGACCGGGGTCGGACCTTCGCGCTGGACGCGGCGATTGAGGCTGTGCAGAAAGCCATCGCCGACGGCGCTGACTGGATCGACATCGGTGGGGTCCCTTTCGCCCCCGGACCGGAGGTGACGGTCGCCGAGGAGCTGGACCGAGTCATCCCGGTGGTGGAGGCGGCACGCGCCGCCTCTGATGTCGTGATCTCAGTGGATACCTACCGGGCCGAGGTCGCCGCCCGGGCGATTGAGGCCGGGGCGGATGTCATCAACGACACCAGCGGGCTTCACGACCCCCAGATGGCCTCTCTGGTGGCCAGCACCGACGCGTACCTGGTGATCACACACAGCCTGGCAGCGCCCCGGACTCCTCTACCGCGCCCTACCTACCGGGATGTCGTCAAAGAGGTCGCGGACTTCTTGCAGCGACGCGCCGAACTCGCCATAGAACGGGGGATGCCGGCCGAGCGGATCATCATCGATCCCGGGCACGACCTGAACAAAAACACCTACCACTCACTGGAGCTGACTCGTCGACTCAACGAGATCACGGCCCTGCCTTATCCGGTCTTGGTCGCGGTGTCCAACAAGGATTTCATCGGAGAAACCTTGGACCGCCAGCAACATGACCGTCTGGAGGGCACACTGGCCACCGTGGTGGTGTGTGTGTTGCGGGGGGCCCGGATCGTCCGGGTACATGATGTCCGAGCCGCCGTGGCGGCGGTCCGCATGACCGAGGCGATCATGGGCTATCGGCCTCCGGCGTACACCCGCCACAACATGTGACTCCGGAGCCGCGCCGTGGGGCCCACCCGCGGGCCCGATATGTCAGGTGCTGACGTATTTCAGGTGTTCAGGAGCCGGTTCAACAGAGCAGCCAGGGTGACGGCGCCGATCAGTGACTTGTTTTCGTCGACGACGGCGACCACAGGGCTGCGGGTCCGCGCCATGACGGCAGCCACCTCCAGCACGGTCGCCCGTGGGGAGACTACCGGTGGTTCCCGGTACTCGGACGGCAGGCACTCCGCAACGCTGCGGCCCTCCACACCTCGCATGAATAGATCCGCAGCAGCCTCATCGACTACTCGTGCCAGGGTGGGATCGTCCTGACAGTAGGACGGGACCGCCATCCGGAGAACCTGGGTTCCGGGAAGAATCGCGGCCGGGCGACCGGAGTCGTCAGTCACGATCAGCCCTGGCAGCTTTTGACTGGCCAGCAGGCGTGCCGCTTCCAAAGCCGGCGTGTTCAAGGTCACGGTGGGGAACGCCGTGGCCAGATCGGTCGCTCGCATGGAGCCCTCCGGTGACGCTGATGAAAAAAATTTTTTGATTAGTGAGAACGTCGACCAGGCTTCCCGACACACCGATTCGTACAGTACCCACCCCAGACCACCCGGTCACTCGCTCATTCGGGGGCATAGGGAGTGGATGTCTGAGTGCGATGGTGGGCATGGATTCGACGATCACTAAGGGGGGTTGAGGGGTATTCAGCAAGACATCCGCGAATGCGGAATTATGGATCCCGGCGGCCGCATCCCGCGGTCTGGCCGAGTCCTCGCCACCATACCTTGGCCTGACCGGAGGTGGGTCATGACCAACGCACCAATCCTCGTAGGCGTCGATGGTTCTGAGCCTAGTCTCGACGCGGTCAGTTTGGCGATTCGGGAGGCGGCGCGACGTGGTTGCGCGGTCCGTGTTGTCTATGGCGACCCCTGGGCCCACCACCCCGCCTGGGCAGGGAAGGACACCTCCGGTGAATTGACGGATGGGGAGCTGGCCATTCAGGCCGCTGCCGAGCGGGCAGCCGCTGAACAGTCTGACACCGATCAGGTGCCAGTGACCACTGAGATCCTGGCGGGAGACCCGGCCGCCGTGCTCATCCGGGAATCTCTCAGCGCGGAGATGGTGGTGGTCGGCCACCGGGGACGGGGTGGCTTCCCCACTCTGCTCCTGGGATCGGTGGCGCTTAAGGTAGCGGCACACGCCAGTTGTCCGGTTCTGGTCACCCGCGGGACGCCGAGGAAGCAGGGCGAGGTTGTGCTCGGTATCGATGGGGCACAGCCCCATGAGGGCGCGGCCGAGTTCGCGTTCCGGGAGGCGGCACTACATGAGACGAGTCTGCGGGCGCTGTACGCCGGCCCGGACCCCATCGAACTGGACGCCGCTGTTGATGCGTTGTCCCGTTGGACGGAGAAATATCCTTCAGTACCGCTTCAGTCGCAGCACGTGTTGGACCGGCCTGACCATGCGCTGATCGAAGCCAGCAGTCAGGCGCGCCTGATCGTGCTGGGGGCCCGCCTGAGCCGGTTCCGGCCGGGACGCCGTCTGGGCTCAGTGGTCAACGCGGTCCTGCATCACGCCGAATGTCCGGTCGCGGTGCTGTGCCAGCAGTAAGTGTGTCAGCAGTAAGCCAGTCACCGCTGGCCCTCAGCGACATGGTGCTGGATTGAGGCGGCGGACACGCAGACCTGCCGCGGTAAGCACTGTCCGAAGTGGACAGAATCATGCTTGGCGGGCTCGGTCCCTGATTCGTGTCCCATGTCCCACCGTCGCGGCGGGCACCGC
>Ga0207873_1000019_pt1 | contig 145863 bp, 127 predicted proteins | sample BGWIniCompost_FD_187373 | JGI IMG/M metagenome (GOLD analysis project Ga0207873, IMG submission 187373) | Cellulose adapted compost microbial communities from Newby Island Compost Facility, Milpitas, CA, USA - BGW Initial Compost (SPAdes)... ... | reverse complement strand
TCATATGTAGAAAATTTGTTTATTGTCACTGCAATTTTGAAGTCAGCCCTGGAGGCTCACCGGGCACTATGGGAATCGGTACGTACAGACATTAGAAATATCGCTAAATCCACGTTGGCAGCCCTGGACGCCCTAAATGACTGTGATACGAACGATTGGACTGTCACACTCAACGTAACAGCGTCTATCCTCTCTTTGATCTCCATTCCCCTCGCCCTCGGCGGCGTTACAGCTCCGGCTGCTATAGCATTTGAATTCGTCGCAGCCGCCCTAAATACTACCGGCACCATCCTCGAGTACTATAACAATGAAGAAGAGGCAGAAAGACCAGAACAAACCGAACTGAGGTACAGCGGCGAAACCGCAAGAGTAATCATCAATGGCATGCGCGATGCCATCGCCCAGCTACATAACTATATCCAGGAAAAAGAAGATGAGATATCACGCGCCATGCTAAGAAATCTAGGTGTGCTTATTAATAATCGCGACAGCTTCATCGCCGCCAGACCCGCGCTCGCTGACGCCACCCCTGAAAATATCACCAGCCCTGAATTCATGGGGTACTCACACTAACTACGTCAATAATGAGGGAACACTATGGGTGAGCTTGCCGACCGCCTGAACAGCATACACATAAGTGTCAGTACAGCGGGCGGGAATATTGTCGGGACGATATACGGCCGAACCGAGCGACAGCTATGGATTGCCCCTGATGCCTACCGACGCTATAACGAGCCGGAATTAGAGCAACACCTAGAAAACCTTCTGAGAAGACTCACAGTCGCTTGGATGCGCCAGTATCACACAATCCGTAGCGAGGTCTTCGGACGGACCGTTACAGGTGCTCCCCCGTCAGAGAATCCGCGTGACCAAGAATTCTACAGGAGACGAGACGAGTTACTGGCCTCGGGACGTTCCTCAAACGGACGAATAATCGTCGAGCTTCAGGGGTTGCGGGACTGGCGCGTATTAATAGCCGATCACACCTTACGCCTACTTACACCGGAAGAATTTTCTCAGCAGTTCTGTGAGGCGGCTTTGGCAGCCGAACAAAACCAGCGACGCCAGATCCGCGAGCTGAAGTATAGAATCTACGATCCGAAAGGATCACGTTTTGACTCTTCGTTCTCGTGACGGGTGGTATCCGCTTCCCCTCACAATCGTCGCTGCCGCTACCGTCCTCGTTGTCGCCGGAGTGGCAGGTGTCATCTGGTTCACCCGAGACGATGGCGAACCAACAGCCTGTACCCTGCCTATCCCGACGACTGAAACCGCATCAGCAGCTACTGACGCGTCTGGCGGTGGTACCTGGATCTACACCGAACTCGACCTACATCACCCACCGATCGTCACCGGCTTCGACATCGAATTCCACTCCACCCACTGGTGGAACCTACCTACCAGCCCACACCCCCGAACCCATCACCACGGAATTCCTAAGAACAGAACGCAACGAAATCGAACCCTACGCAGGAACAGTCATCTACAACGTCCGATACCCCTACTGCCGCCCGCTCTTCTCCCGATACGTCGCCGCTATCTACCGCGACCACACCGGAAAGCATTGTCGGTGGTGGACTCGACGGATGTCATCATCTGCGATTCCTTGCCATCCAGATACTACTGGTGAGCGCGTTTTCTTCGGTCATGGAATGCCTCTCGATACTGATGAATCAAGGACCGAAATCTACCCCTACTGCGATCTCGCCGCCCGCCACAATCCCCTTCCTACACTCCCGTCCCATAGAACTGAACTCCGCCCAGGAAGAGCACAACACCATGGCTTTCTCACCGGTAGTGACCGGTAGACGTGTGGTGGCGCGGTCCGCGTGCCCGTCGGCTTCGCGGTACGCACAGGGCACACCCTGGAGCAGCTGGGCGGATCTAGGGAACTGACTTACGGGTTTGCGCAACGCGTACCAAACAGATCGGGCAGTGACAGACCAGGATGGGAACGCCTGGCGACTCCGCAGATAGGTGATAACAAGACTGGGCGAGCCCAGGTGAGGTCAGTCGCATCCCACGACAGGTGCGACACGCCACACCGACGTATACCGCTTCGGAAAGCCTGGTGAGAGCGCACACATACGCGCGTTCTTCGATCTTCTGGCGCGCTATGACTTCGCTTCGTCACTATGCGGATACGGTTGGTTGGCTTTCGCTGAAGACGGCTTCTTCCATCTGACGCACGTGAAGGGTTCGCTTCCATGCGCCAGTCCTTGTTCGGAGACGTCGCGGCTTCTCTCGTGGTGTTTCTGGTCGCCTTGCCGCTGTGCACGGGGGTTGCTCTCGCCTCGGGCGTACCGGTAGAGCTCGGCATTATCACCGGGATCGTCGGCGGCCTGGTGACCGGGATGCTGCCGGGCAGTAGCCTGCAGGTGAGCGGTCCCGCAGCCGGCATGACGGTTCTGGTCTTCGAGGCGGTCACCCAGCATGGAGTCGGGGTTCTCACCCCGGTGGTCCTGGGTGCGGGGTTGATTCAAATCGGGCTGGGCCTGCTGCGCTTGGGCCGGTTTTTCCAGGCGATCTCCCTGTCCGTGGTTCAGGGCATGCTCACCGGTATCGGACTGCTGCTGGTCTTCGGACAGGTTTACCCACTGGCCGGGCATCCACCGGTGACCGACATCGAGGAGAGCGTCATCGGGCTCCCTGGGCTGGCGTACGCGGTGGCGCACAAGCCGGATGCGCTCGCGGCGGTAGGGATCGGTGTGTTGACCATCGTCGCTGTGGCATTGTGGCCTCGTCTGCCCGCGCCGGTTCGTGCCGTTCCTGGCTCGTTGGTGGCGGTCATCGCCGCGACCATGGTGGCCACGGCGTTGGATCTGCTGGTGCCAAGGGTGCGGATCGGGACTATCACCGAGGCGTTGCGGTTGTCTGACATGTCGACACTGGCGCTGTGGCTCGATCCGGAGGTGCTCGGATTAACGCTCACCTTCGCCCTCATCGCGTCCGCGGAGAGCCTGTTCAGCGCCGCGGCGGTGGACCGGATGCATGACGGGCCGCGTACCCGATTCAACGCCGAGCTGGTGGCCCAAGGCGCCGGCAACAGCGTGTGTGGATTGTTGGGGGCGCTGCCGCTGACCGCGGTGATCGTACGTAGCGCCGCCAATGTGCAGGCGGGTGCGCGTACCAAGTTGTCCCGGGTGCTGCACGGGGTGTGGCTGCTGGCGTTTGTGGCGCTGCTGCCGGGGGTGCTGGAGCTAGTTCCCGTCGCCGCATTGGCCGGTGTGCTGCTCTACAGCGGCTGGAAGCTGGCTAACCCATCGGCCATGGCTCAGCTGTGGCGCCGTGACCGCCGTGAACTGGTGGTGATGTTGGGCACCGCGGCGGCGGTTCTGACGACCGACCTACTGATTGGGGTGTTGTTTGGCCTGCTCGCCGCGACGGTGAAGTGCGCGTGGGAGGTCTCGCACCTGGTGGTCGCTGTCACTCGAAGCGGTGACATCTCACGGGTACGCCTTGCCGGTAACGCCACGTTTTTGCGGCTGCCCCGCATCACCGCGGAATTGGAGGCGCTGCCCCGAGATGTTGACGTCGAGCTGGACCTACGGGAGCTGCGGCATATCGACCACGCGTGTCAGGAGGCGATCGGCTCCTGGGTGTCTCAACGACGTGGCGCGGGCGGTGTGGTCCAGTTGTTCCCGCCCACGGCGGGCCCGGCGTTGCCTCAGCTGGCTGGGCAACCCGCCTAAGCGGGAGGTGGTGGTCGCAGGCACGGAAACAGGCATGGAAAGGCGGCGATCAGGCGGTCAGTCGCGGGGTACGGATCGCTCGGCGTCGCTGGGGGCGGTCGGCGGGGGAATCACCGGCGCGGCGAGTGAGCCGGCATCGGTGCCTCCCGCCCGTCCCAGGGCGTCCTTGTCCGTCATGCCCGCCGGCGGTTCGGTCTCTGCGCGACGGACGCCACCGAGTCCGGCCTGTTCGGCGGCGATCTTCTCCTGAAGACGCAGAATGCCGTGCAGCAACGCCTCAGGGCGTGGTGGACAGCCCGGCACGTACACATCGACCGGGATCAACTGATCCACGCCTTTGGTCACCGAGTAGGAGTCCCAGTAGGGGCCGCCGGAGTTGGAGCAGGCCCCGAAGGAGATGACGTACTTGGGCTCCGGCATCTGCTGGTACAGGCGCTGAATCGCGGGCGCCATCTTGTCGGTGACGGTGCCGGAGACCACCATCAGGTCGGCTTGTCGAGGGCCGTGGGCGAATGGGATCACGCCGAGCCGCATGAAGTCGTGGCGTCCCATGGAGGCCGCGATGAACTCAATGGCGCAGCAGGCGAGCCCGAAGTTGAACACCCACAGCGAGTAGCGGCGCCCCCAGTTGAGCACGAACCGGATCGGTTCGCCGAGGACCCCTCCCACGCCCTGCCGGGCCGGTACGGTCGGGAGTTCTCGCGCCATGACCACCTCCGAACGGTCCCACCCAGCCTAGCGAGCGTGGCGCTCCTCAACCCCATCAGAAGGGCCACCCACGACCCGCGGGTGGTCGGTCAGGTCCAGCGCAACACCCCTTTGCGCCAGGCGTACAACAGTCCAAGGGCGAGCACCGCGATGAAGACGCCCATCTCAACCAGGGTGACCACCCCGAACCCAGGGCGGTCGAAGACCATGGCCCACGGGAACAGGAAGACACTCTCCACCGCGAAGAGCACATACAGGTACGCGAAGACGTAATAGCGGATCTGGGCCTGTGCCCAGTCGCCCGGCACCGGATCGATGCCACACTCATACGTCGTCGTCTTCGCTCCGCTCGGGTTACGAGGGCTAAGCAGCCGGTTAGCGCCGAAGGCGACAACGAACAGCAGGGCAGCCGCGATCAGAAGGAGCCCCAAGGACGCATACCCACCCAGATAACCGTCCACGGTTTTGAGCCTAGTCGCAGATCCGGGCTAGGCAGCCTGGCCATCTTCTCGCAATCCGCCAACCGGCCTGATGGGAATCCAGGTAATGACCGCAACGGTGTTGAGGGGCACAACGTGTTGTTGGGGGACGGCTGTCCGGGGCGGGCCATGACCCGCTGCGGACCCCTCGTCAGACAGCACCTTCGATTGGAGGTAGGAAGGGGATGACGGTAGCGCTAACCGGCATACCTGGGATGATGGCGCCCGTCGCCACGCTTGACGAGGGGATGCCCATGCGGTCGGAGGCGGAGTTCACTTCTCTGTACCACGCGAGATTCAGTGATCTCTCCGCTCAGCTGTACGCGTATGTCGGGGACGCCTCCGAGGCACAGGACATCGTGCAAGAAGCGTTCACGCGGGCATGGCAGCGTTGGGATCAGATCGGTAAGTACGAGGATCCCGTCGCCTGGGTCCGTCGGGTCGCCTGGAATTTAGCGACCAGTCGGCATCGCCGACTGGGCGTGATACGCCGGTTCCTCGCTCGGTCCACGCCTCCTGAGAACGCCCCACCCCCCAGCCCTGATCACGTGGTCTTAATCACGGCGTTACGCCGTCTCTCCGCGAATCAGCGTCGGGCGATGGTGTTGCACTATCTGGCCGATATGTCCGTTGCGGATATCGCTCGTGAGTGTGGGGTTGCTGAGGGAACCGTGAAGTCCTGGCTGCATCGGGGACGCGCGGAGCTCGGCAAGTATCTGGCCGAGAGCGAGCCGGTGAAGGAGGTGAAGTGACGTGACGCCCGAGGAATTCCCCGACACGGGAACCGGTGAAGAGCCCCGCGACGCCCTCAACAGGGACGTCCTCGACAAGGATCCTGACCAGCGGCCCAGTGACGAGTCGACCACCGGGTCTGCGAACGAGGCAGAACAGACAAGCGATACGACAAGCGATACAGAACAGACAGGCGATGCGCGGCAGGCCACGGAGGCGCAGTCCGTAGAGACAGAGGCTCAGTCCGCAGAGGCGCAGACCACAGGGACGCAATCCGCAGAGACACAGTCTGCAGAAGAGGCGCAACAGCGCTCAGAGGGTGATGATTCGACGATTTCTCTTCAAATGGACGAGGACACCCTCGAGACGGGCAGTCAGCGTCTCGTGCTGAAGGTCATCCATAACCGGGATGAGGAGGACGATCCTCACCTGGATGAACTCATTCGCCGCGCTTTCGCCGCGTACCGCGCCACCGCCTACCAGAACTTTCCGGCTCCTCCCGTCGCCACCATCCTCACCTCCGCCCGTCGTCGGAGTCAGCGCCGTTGGCTGACGGGAGGCCTCTCAGCGGCGGCCGCGATCGTGGTCCTCGCCGGCTCGATCGTCCTGTATCAGGGATCACGGCCCACCGACGGTACCGAGGCGGCTCGTGAACCTTCTCCGAGTTTCTCGGTATCTTCTTCGCCTACGCCCTCTCCATCGCCGCCGCAGCCCCCGGCGTCGTCACCGAGGATGGGGGTCGACGAACCGCCGGTCATCCACCTGGAAGAGATCGACCTCCACAACACGACGATCACGCTTCCGGCGATGCCGGATGAGCCTGAAGGCTGCGACGGCGGCACCTACACCTTCGAGGACGGCCGCGCCAGCCCGCCGGGTGACTATGAGTGGCTCATCGCGGTTGACCCGTACCCCACGCTCTACGACCCGTTCCTGCCAGAGGTCAACACCATCGTGACCACGGTGGGCTGCGGCCCTGACGGGTTTAACGAGGTCGACCGCCTGGTTGTCCTCTACCTGGAAGAGGGGACGTTGACCACCTTCGACTACGTCCCGGTTGAGCTCAACCCGACAGGCGAACAGCTCGACGACTTCCAGATCGCTGACTCCGAGCTGGTCATCCAGTTCAGCTCCGATCCTCGTTCCGAATCCCCACGCACCCGCACGGTGCGGGCGAGCTGGAACGGTGAGTGGTCCATCACGGAGCAAAACCCAGAGATTCCCGCCTTCGACGCGTCGTCACCGCCTTCCCGCCCGGAGCAGACGACGAGCCAAACGCCTGAAGCGCCACTGCCGCCCTCATGATCCTGCGAGCTCCAGGCCGGAAGCAGAACTTGAGCTAGATCACACCGAAAAACGCGCGTACCCTGAACAATTGGGATGGGCTGTACGCAATAGGGGCCGAGGACTTCATTGATGATCCTCGACCTGCCACTGTCAGGTACCGCTTCCTGAGACGGCCTCAACCCGCTCGAGTCCGCCTCGAGCTTGATCACGCACCCTGCAACAGTGTGATACGCGACAGGCAGGGGGACGACAGGTGTTGACCGACGTAGCATCACCTAAGAAGCCGTTTTGCCATCACATAGCTGGCCGCGTGTGAGATCTCGCCGCCAGTTCGGCGCTCTCGGTCAGTTTCCAAGGAGGTCCACTTCGTGGCCAAGCAGGTCCGACAATTGGATCGGGTGGTCATCCGGTTCGCTGGTGACTCCGGCGATGGGATGCAGCTCACCGGTGACCGGTTCACCTCCGAGACCGCGCAGCTGGGCAATGATCTATCTACTCTCCCGAACTTCCCCGCCGAGATCCGCGCCCCGGCCGGGACATTGCCCGGCGTCTCCAGCTTCCAGGTACATTTCGCGAACTTCGACATCCTCACGCCGGGTGACGCACCCGATGTTCTGGTTGCCATGAATCCGGCGGCCTTGAAGGCCAACATCGGCGACCTTCCCTCAGGTGCGACGGTGATCGTCAACACCGACGAGTTCACCAAACGCAATCTGGCCAAGGTCGGGTACGACAGCGACCCGCTCACCGACGGCTCCCTGGCGGACTACACCGTCGCGCCGGTGGCGTTGACCAGCATGACGGTTGCGGCGCTACAGGACTTCGACCTGTCGAAGAAGGAAGCCGAGCGGGCTAAGAACATGTTCGCCCTCGGCCTGCTGTCGTGGATGTACTCGCGTCCGACCGAGAGCACCATCCGGTTCCTGGAACGCAAGTTCGCGGCGCGGCCAGAGCTGGCCCAGGCTAACATCGCGGCTTTCAAAGCCGGCTGGAACTTCGGCGAGACCACGGAGAGCTTCGCGGTCCGCTATGAGGTGAAGCCGGCCAAGATGGCCCCGGGCACCTACCGCAACATCACCGGTAACGTCGCCCTGTCCTACGGCTTGCTCGCCGCCTCCGTCCGCAGCGGGCTGCCGCTGTTCCTCGGCGCGTACCCCATCACGCCCGCCTCGGATGTGCTGCACGAGCTGTCCAAGCACAAGAAGTTCGGCGTCACGACCTTCCAGGCCGAGGACGAGATCGCGGCGGTCGGCGCCGCCTTGGGCGCCTCCTACGGTGGGGCGTTGGGCGTAACCACCACCAGCGGCCCCGGTGTGGCGCTTAAGGCTGAAACCATCGGCCTCGCCGTGGCCTTGGAGCTGCCGCTGGTGATCTGCGACATCCAGCGCGCCGGCCCGTCGACGGGTATGCCGACCAAGACCGAGCAGGCCGATCTGATGCTGGCCCTGTTCGGTCGGCACGGGGAGGCCCCGGCCGCGGTGATCGCCCCACAGTCCCCGGCAGACTGCTTCTACGCCGCGTTGGAGGCGTGCCGGATCGCGTTGAAGTACCGCACCCCAGTGGTGCTGCTCTCCGACGGTTACCTGGCCAACGGCTCAGAACCGTGGCTGCTGCCTGAGATCGATGAGCTGCCGGACCTGCGCGTGGAGTTCGCCACCGAGCCGAACCATGAGCTGCCTGACGGCCGTCGGGTGTTCTGGCCGTACAAGCGGGACCCCCAAACCCTGGCGCGGCCTTGGGCGGTGCCGGGTACGCCCGGTCTGGAGCACCGGATCGGTGGTCTGGAGAAGGCCGACGGCTCAGGTGAGATCTCCTACGACCCGGCCAACCACGACAAGATGGTGCGGCTGCGGGCGGCCCGCATTGAGGGCATTGCCCAGGACATCCCGCCGTTGACGGTGGATGACCCCGACAACGACGCCGAGGTGTTGGTGCTGGGTTGGGGCTCCACGTACGGGCCGATCGGTGCCGCGTGCCGTCAGCTCCGCGCCCGGGGTGTGAAGATCGCACAGGCGCATCTGCGCCACCTGTCGCCGCTGCCGGCTAACACCGGCGAAGTGCTGCGCTCCTACCAGCGGGTGGTTGTCCCAGAGATGAACCTGGGGCAGTTGTCGACGCTGCTGCGGGCCAGGTTCCTGGTCGATGTCATCAGCTACAACCAGGTCCGGGGCCTGCCGTTCACAGCCGCCGAGCTGGAGAGCGCGCTGGAGGAGGTCGTCAAGAATGCCTAGGCCCGATGCCGCGCCGTCCGGTGCCCCGGCCCCGGGGGCCACGGTGCCTCGGTCTTTGCAGCTGGTCCCCAAGGCGGAGGGCAGGCTCACCGCTAAGGACTTCAAGAGCGACCAAGAGGTCCGGTGGTGCCCAGGCTGTGGCGACTACGCGATCCTGGCCGCGGTTCAGTCCTTCCTGCCTGAGTTGGGGGTACGCCGGGAGAACATCGTCTTCATCTCCGGCATTGGCTGCTCGTCCCGGTTCCCGTACTACGTCGAGACCTACGGCATGCACTCCATTCACGGCCGGGCCCCGGCGATCGCCACCGGATTGGCGGTCGCCCGGCCGGACCTGTCGGTGTGGGTCGTCACCGGCGATGGAGACGCGCTGTCGATCGGTGGGAATCACCTGATCCACGCGTTGCGCCGTAACGTGAACGTGAAGATCCTGCTGTTCAACAACCGGATCTACGGGCTTACCAAGGGGCAGTACTCCCCCACCTCCGAGCTTGGCAAGATCACGAAGAGTACGCCGGTCGGCTCGGCCGACTGGCCGTTCAACCCGATCTCGCTCGCGCTCGGCGCCGAGGCCTCCTTCGTGGCCCGCACCATCGACTCCGACCGCAAGCACCTGATCTCGGTGTTGCGGGCGGCGGCGCACCACCCTGGCAGCGCGCTGGTGGAGATCTACCAGAACTGCAACATCTTCAACGACGGCGCCTTCGACGTGCTGAAGGACCCCTCCAGCCGGGACAGCTCCCTGATCCGGTTGGAGCACGGTCAGCCGGTGGTCTTTGGGGCGAACCAGGAGTACGCCGTGGTCCGCGACCCGGCGGGCTTCGGGCTCCGTGTGGTCGACACCGCGTCGGTGCCCGCCTCGGAGATCATCACGCATGATGTGACGGTGCCGGATCCGGCGTACGCCTTCGCGTTGAGCCGGCTGTCGGGTGAGGATCTGTCTCATACCCCGATCGGGGTGTTCCGGGCCGTGGATCGCCCCACCTACGATGAGCTGGTTCGCGGTCAGGTCACGACGGCCCAGGCCAAGGTGACCCAGGGGGCGGAGGCTGAACTCGCCAGCCTGCTGCATAGCGGGGATACCTGGACCATTTTGTGAAGTTGGACGTGTGCCGAGGCCTCCCGGAGTCCTGCCGGGAGGCCTCGCCGTGTGATTAGTCAGCGGCCGCCGGTCGGCAGAGGAAACGGCCGGATATCGCATCACAACGAGGTGAGGGCTGTGGACGAACTGCGCCGGGGCTATCTGTTCGGTATCGCCGCCTATGGTCTGTGGGGTCTCTTTCCGCTGTACTGGCCGTTGCTGCGTCCGTCGGGCCCGGTGGAGATCCTCGCCCATCGGGTGGTGTGGTCCTTGGCCGTGGTCGCGGTTCTGCTGACCATCCAACGAAACTGGTCCTGGATCTCGGCGTTGCTGCGGCGGCCCCGGACGCTCCTGGGCATCGTCGCTACCGCGGCCCTGATCTCGGTCAACTGGGGGATGTACATCTACGGCGTCAACACCGACCGAGTCGTGGAGACCTCCCTCGGCTACTTCATCAATCCCCTGGTGGCGGTGCTGTTAGGGGTGTTCGTGCTCAGCGAGCGCCTTCGTCGAGCCCAGTGGTTGGCGTTAGGGGTCGGTGCCGTGGCGGTGGCGGTGCTCACCCTCGACTACGGCCGACCGCCGTGGATCGCGTTAGGCCTGGCCTGCTCGTTCGGCTTGTACGGGCTGGCGAAGAAGACCCTGGGGCTGCCGGCCGCTGAAGGGTTGCTGGTGGAGTCGGCGGTCCTGACGGTGCCGGCCCTGGCGTACCTGGGGTGGCTCCACGCCAACGGTGACGGCTCTTTCGGACAGGTGTCGGTGGGACACACCCTCCTTATGATCTTGTCTGGGTTTGTGACCGCGGTGCCGCTGCTGTTTTTCGCGGGCTCCGCCAACCGGATCCCGCTGTCGGCGTTGGGGATCCTGCAGTACCTGGCGCCGGTCCTGCAATTCGCGATCGGGGTAGGGATCTATCGGGAGGAGATGCCGGCGGCGCGGCTAGCGGGCTTCACGTTGGTGTGGTTGGCGCTGCTGGTCTTCACCTGGGACGCGGTCCACCATGCGCGACGGCGGCAGCGGTGGGGGACCTCGGAGCCCACAGCGCCTGACTCGGCGGCGTCCGCGTCGGCGGGGCGTATCGCAGAACCCAATCTGGAGGGGTCGTCTACATAAGGCGACCCATGGCGCTGGTCTTGCGCTCTTCGGTGCGGTCGCTCACAGATCACGCAACCGACTCAACCGTCTTCCTGGTGCCTGTGAATGGCGCTGCGGGCTTATGTGAGCGTGTAGGTCAGAAGGGGTTGCCCTTCTTGGGTGTGGATCTCCACCCGAGCGATCTCGTCCAGTGACCGTTCTGTGGTGCCGCTGATTTCGGCGCGCCCACCCGGCTCCACCAGCCAGGAAGACACCACCTCCTGGTCCCCGTCTTGCCCCACCACCACCAGGTGGTACGCCCGCCGGGGCGGTGGGTCGGTGTCCGAGGCGGACGGCTGGCGCGCGTACCAACACAACATGTCGATCCGGGTGCCCCAAGGGTGTGTGGTCAGCGCCAGTTCAGCGCCTACGTACCGCTGCCCCGCGACCGGCTCCATCGTGATCATCTCGATGGTCGCGGTGGGGGTGTCGGTTGGTTCGGTCACATCGGACCGATCGGTGAGCCATCCGGTCATGGTCATCCAGGCCACCACGATCAGACAGGCGGCGGCCAACACGGCGGTGGCGGTGCGCCATATCCGCCGATGGCTACGGCCGCGTCCGCGTTCTCGCTGCTGTGACGGCGCTGCCTCCGGGGCGTCTGGCGCGATGGCCTTCTCGGCTTGTTCTGGGCTCAGCCGCCCTAACAGTGAGGGCAGCGAGGCGAACTCCGCCACCGTGGCTTGGCAGGTGGTGCACGTCTTCAGATGAGCTTCGTACTCTTCCCGTTCGGAGAGGGTGAGGGCGCCCAGGACGTACACCGCAGCGTCAGGTATCCGCTGACATTTCATCTCTGGTCACCCCCATCTCCTCCAAGATCAGGCGTAGGGATCGCAGGGCGTAGTAGGTTCTGGACTTCACCGTCCCTGGAGGGATGCCTAACCGGGCCGCCGCTTCGGCCACGGACCGCCCTCGGTAGAAACACTCCAGGAGTACCTCTCGGTGGGCCGGGCTCAGCCGGTTCAGCGCCTCAGCGATCAGCCACGCTTCCAAGGCCTGCTCGGTCCGGTCGACCTCGACCTGCTCCGGCACCGCGTCGGTCACCACCTCCCCTACCCGCGCGTCGCGTCGCCGCCAGGCATCGATGGCCAGATGACGGATGGTGGTGAACAGCCAGGCGCGCACCGATCCGTGTTCCGGGTCCAGTGCCCGCGGGTTACGCCAGGCGCGTAGCAAAGTCTCCTGGACCAGGTCCTCCGCGCGTCCTCGGTCACCGCCGGTCAGGCGGAAGGCATACGCGTACAGCGCGTCACCATGTTCGCTGTGCAACGCGCGTAGTCGTTCCGCCGAGGACCGCCCCATCCTGCTTACTCTCACGCACTTTCTCGCATTTCGGTTCAGCGAATGGTGCCATGGAAATATGGCAGGGCATCGCAGGTCAGGTATGGGGATGGGGAGTCAGCGTTCACATCGGGTTCACGCCATGGGCGCTACCGCGCTACCCGCCACCCCTAGCGTCCGGCGCGGTAGCCTGTCGCGCCTCCGCGTAGGTCGCGTTACCCCCTGCGCCACCGCGTGGTCGCGCTAAACGTGAGGAGGAATCATGTCCGTTTCTCCGGAACGTCGCCGGTTCCTTCCCATCCTCAACCGCCGCAGACACGGCAATCGCAGCACGATGACCTGTCTGTACCGGTGCGGGAACGCCTGTGACCACCCGGTCCCCAACACCTCCGACAACCCCTATCTGCCGGACATGATCGCCACGGCGGTGTCGCGCCGTGGGGTTTTCAAGGCTGGCGTCCTCGGCGCGCTGGTGATCGGCACCGGGAGCGTGGCGAGCGCCGCTGTGCCAGAGGCTCCGGCCACCGTACCGACCACCGGTCATACCAGGGGGGACGGTTCTCTCCGGTTCTTCCCCGTCCCACCGAACACATTGGACACCGTGGTGGTGCCCAACGGCTACGACCACCGAGTCGTCATTCAGTGGGGTGACGAGGTGGTGCCGGGCGCGCCGCGGTTCGACATCAACCGCCAGTCCGCCCGGGCGCAACAACAGCAGTTCGGATACAACAACGACTTCGTCGCCGTGTTGCCGTTGGATCGGCACTTCGAGCGGGCGCTGTTGGTGGTCAATCATGAGTACACCAACGAGAACCTCATGTTCCCCGACTTCACCTCCCTGGAGAACATGAGCATCGAGCAGATCCGGATCGCGATGGCGGCGCACGGCATGTCGGTGGTGGAGTTGGAACGCGCCGACCGGGACTCTCCTGAGTGGGTCGTCAAACGGCGCGGAGACCGCCGCTACAACCGGCGTATCCACCTGGGCACCCAGTTCGAACTCACCGGACCGGCGGCGGGTAGCCGTCTTCTTCAGACGGCCGCGGACCGCACTGGCCGGGTGGTGCTGGGCACCATGAACAACTGCGCCGGTGGGGTCACGCCGTGGGGCACGATCCTGTCGGGTGAGGAGAACTTCAACCAGTACTTCGTGGGTGGGGATGGCGCCCCAGAAGAGCTCAAGCCTGCCCTGGCCCGGTACGGCATCGACACCACCAACCGTTACCCCGAGGGGAGCCGCCGCTGGGACCGGGCGGATGAGCGGTTCGACCTGTCCCGTCACCCCAACGAGGCGCACCGCTTCGGGTGGATCGTGGAGGTCGACCCTCACAATCCGCGGTCGACCCCGAAGAAGCACACCGCGCTGGGGCGTCTAAAGCACGAAGGGGCCAACATCATCCTGGCCCGTGATGGCCGGGTGGTCGCCTACACCGGTGACGACGAGCGGTTCGAATACCTGTACAAGTTCGTCTCTGACAAGCGGATGCGTCGGGGTAACTCTGATCGCGACCGCCAACACAATATGACGCTGCTGGAGTCGGGCACCCTGTACGTGGCCCGGTTCCACTTCACCAGCGCCGATGAGATCGATGGCTCCGGTGAGCTTCCCAGCGACGGCGCCTTCAACGGTACCGGCGAGTGGATTCCCCTGGTACGCGGTAACCGCTCAATGGTTGAGGGGATGTCCGTCGATGAGGTGCTGGTTTTCACCCGGCTCGCCGCCGACCGGGTGGGCGCCACCAAGCTGGACCGTCCCGAGGACGTCGAACCTAACCCGCACACCGGCAAGGTGTACGCGACCCTGACCAACAACACCCGCCGCGGCGCCGCGGGACAGCCTCCCGCCGATGAGGTCAACCCGCGGAACAACAACCGGCACGGTCACATCCTGGAGATCACCGAGGATGGTGGGGACAACGCCGCGGAGACCTTCACCTGGACGATCCCGATCGTCTGTGGTGACCCGGATGATCCCTCGACCTACTTCGCCGGCTTTGACAAGAGCCAGGTGAGTCCGATCTCGTGCCCGGACAACGTCGCCTTCGACGCCCACGGCAACCTGTGGATCGCCACCGACGGCAACGCCTTGGGCTCCAACGACGGTCTGTTCGCGGTACCGCTTGAGGGTGAGGCACGAGGGCACGTCAAGCAGTTCCTGACGGTACCGGTGGGTGCCGAGACTTGTGGTCCGTTCATCACCGCGGACAACCGGTCTCTGTTTATCGCGGTTCAGCACCCGGGTGAGGTTGAGGGTGCGTCGGTCCAGAACCCAGTCTCCAGCTGGCCCGACGGTGACTTCGCCAAGCCCGGTGTGGTGTGCGTGTGGCGTCGCGACCACCGCGAGATTGGTTTATAGCCTCCATCCCCCGCGATCCAGGACGTGTCCCCAACACGGATCAGAAAGCGACTGCTTTCCCTGGATCGCGGGGGACGTCGTCATGGGCGGCTATGCCGGCCTACTGCGGGCGGTCAGGTATGGAGCAGGTCAGATCCTGATCGGTTTATCGATGGCGCTGTCCCCGGTGCCGTTGGTGTCGTTGAGGACCGCCGCCAGGTTGCTGGCGGCGCTCCGCAGCCGCAGCCGCAGCGACACCACCCGGGAGGCGAACTCTTCTAGCGGCAATGCGCAGGCGAGGACGATCCGACGCTCCGGGTCCAGATGCCGCGTGACATGGGTCGCGGCACACGCCACCCCTGGCCGGAACTGGCCGCGCTCGACATACACACCCGAGACGACCCGCTGGGTGATGTCGTACTCCAGTTCCTTGGGGTCGGTGATGGTTTCGGGCGTAAACGGCCGCATCCCAGCCTCGTTTAGGTACCTGCGGCGTTCAGCAGGCGTGAGGGTCGCCAGCAGCGCCTTGCCCAACGCTGTGGCGTGCGCGCCGTCATCGAAACCGACGATGAGGTCCTCAAGATGAGGCGAGCGGTGCCCTTCGGTAACCGCGGTGATGGCCACTCGGCCTTCCACGAAGCGGGCCAGGAAATGCGTGTAGCCGGTCTCCCCCGTGGTGCGGCGCAGCTCGGCCTCGACACTGCTAGGGGCACGGAACGCAGCCGCCAGCTCCCGGAAGCGGTCGGCGACCTCCAAGCCCACAAGGTACGTTCCGTCGTTGCACCGCGTCAGGTACCCCTCATAGGTGAGGGTGCGGACCAGGTGGTAGGTGGTCGGCAGGCTCAGCTGGCACCGGCGCGCGATCTGTTTAACGGTGAGCCCGCCGGGCGCGCCGCCGACAGCCTCCAAAACGCGGAACGCGCGGGAAACGCTCCGTATCAGGTCAGACGGCTCAGGCCGACTGGCTTCCACCGCTACACCTCCAGTACAGGGTGGAAAGGACATTTCACTATATGAAATGCAGCCGGAAGAGGGAACACCCAACCGGGGTTGCGAAGGCACCTTCTTCTGGTTCTGCACATCGTGTCCGTGTTACATAATGCCTATCAATCTTCAACGCTGCGCATTGGGTCACTGATCTAACCGACGGTAATGTAGTTATTATACTTTTGTACTATATTGGAAGTTTGTCAATATCAGTACTTCAGCACTCTTTGTGACGGATCGCAAGACGAGACCACTTCGACTTTCGACCCCAAAACACCCGCCATTCAGGCGCCATTCAGGATGTTCAAGCTCAGGCGCAGCGTCTCCCTCGGACAATCACGCTCAAGCGGTCACTACGCAGCGTTACTGTCGAACGTTCAGGTAAACCGCTTCATGAACGCCCTAGACAAGAAAGCGGATCCCGCGTTCCACAAAAGCGCATGTCCTGCTTTCTGGAACGCGATGATCCGCTTTGAGGTATACGAACTAAAGGCCGACCCAGCGCCGGCCGACCATCAGTTCCCGTCAGGCTTGACGCTCAACCACGAAATCGCAGAGTGACTCCAGTGCACGTCGAGCCGGGACGTCTGGAACCTCGGCGAGTGTCTGCCGGGCCTGCTCGGCGTACGACCGCATGGTTTCCGAGGCGCGTCGCATCGCCTCCGAGCCCCGCAGCAGGTCCAACGCCTCGGCGTGCAGCACCTCGTCGGTGACCGGGCCACGCACGATCTCCCGCAACCGGGCCCCATCCCGATCATCGCCGGCCAACGCGTACAACACCGGCAGGGTGATGACCCCCTCCCGCAGATCCGTGCCCGGCATCTTGCCGGACTGGCTTTGGTCCGCGGAGATGTCGAGCAGGTCGTCAGAGAGCTGGAAAGCGATCCCGATAGCCTCGCCGAACTGGGCCAACGCCTCCACCGTCCGCTCCGAGGCACCGGCAAACAACGCCCCGAAGCGAGCAGAGGTGGAGATCAGCGAGGCCGTCTTCTCGGTGACGACGTGCAGGTAGTGCTCCACCGGGTCCTCACCCGGCCGCGGGCCGACGGTCTCCCGGATCTGGCCGTGCACCAGGCGGGAGAAGGTTCGGGACTGCAGCCGAACCGCGTCGTTGCCCAGAGACGCGACCAGATCCGAGGCGCGCGCGAACAGGAAGTCACCGATCAGAATCGCCACGGTGTTGGTCCAGCGGGAATTCACGCTGGGGGCGCCACGACGCACGGGGGCTTCATCCATCACGTCGTCGTGGTACAGGGTGGCCAGATGCGTCAGCTCGACCGCGAGGGCCGAGTCCACGATCTCCGGCACCGTCGGGTCACCGAAGTGGCCACACACCACCGTCAGTAAGGGCCGGAACCGCTTACCACCAGCCCGGATCAGGTGCTGAGCGGCCTCCGTGACGAACGGATCGGCGCTCTCGACGACCTCATACAGCCGCCGTTCGACCACGGCGAGGCGAGCTTGGACCGACTCCGCCAGCTCGGAATCGACCAAATCGATGCCTATGGCTGGTTCCGGATGGCCCTGTGTCGCGCTCACCACAGTGTCCACGATGCCATATCCCCGCTCCACGCACCGAAGTGCGTCCTTAGCCGATAAAGGAGGAAGCCTGCTCAGCCAGCTCCAGCACCGGACCAGGCACCACGCCCAGCCCGATGGTGGCGACCAGTCCGATCACCAAAGCCAGTGAGGTGAAGACGCCCGGCAACGACACGGTGGGGGTGTCCTCGGCGGGCTCGGACAGATACATCAGTACGACCACCCGCAGGTAGGGGAAGGCCAGTACCGCGCTGGAGATCAGACCCACGATCACCAAGGTGACCTGGTCAGCGCCCAACGCCGCGGAAAACACCGCGAACTTGCTGGTGAAGCCGCTGGTGAGTGGAATACCCGCGAAGGCCAGCATGAGGACCGTGAACAGCCCCGCGAACAGCGGAGAGCGCCGTCCCAGCCCGGCCCAGCGGGACAGATGAGTGGCCTCGCCGTCGGCGTCCCGCACCAAGGTCACCACCGCGAATGCGGCCAGCACGGTGAAGCCGTACGCGACCAGGTAGAACATCGTGCCCGCCACGCCTTCCTCAGACAGGGCCAGCACCCCGGTGAAGACGTAGCCGGCGTTGGCGATAGAGGAGTACGCCAGCAGCCGCTTGATGTCGGTCTGCGTGACGGCCATGACCGCGCCCACCAGCATGGTCGCGATCGCGACGGCGATCAGGATCGGCTCCCAGTCCAGGTTGATGTCGGCGAAGCCCACGGTGAACACCCGCAGGATTCCCCCGAAGGCCGCCAGCTTGGTGCACGCCGCCATCATGCCCGTGACCGGGGTGGGGGCACCCTGGTAGACATCCGGGGTCCACACATGGAACGGCACCATCGCGGCCTTGAACAGCAAGCCGACCGACAGCATCGCGATCCCCAGGAACAGCAGGGTGTCCTCGCTCCCCGCCTCCGCGGCGGCCTCCCGCAGCCCGGTGAAGCTCATCGTGCCGGCAAAGCCGTACAGCAGCGCCACACCGTACAGGAAGAACGCCGAGGAGAAGGCGCCCAGCAGGAAGTACTTGACGGACGCTTCCTGGGACAGCAGACGCCGGCGGCGCGCCAGCGCGCACAGCAGGTACAGCGGCAGCGAGAAGACCTCCAGCGCCACGAACATGGTGACCAGGTCGTTAGCGGCGCAGAAGAGCATCATGCCGCCGAGGGCGAACGCGGTGAGCGGGTAGACCTCGGTGGCACCCGGCTGGCTGCTCTGCCGACGGTCGGAGTCGGTACCGGCCACCACCGACGCTTGGGCAACGAACGCGCCGCCCCGCTCCACGCGCCGCTCAGCGATCAGCAGCACCGACACGATCCCCAGCGCCACGAGCCCACCCTGCAGGAACAACGCGGGCCCGTCGATGGCCAGGGCACCCCCCGCGGTGCTGACCCGCTTATCGGCGACCGAGATCAGCGCGATCAGCGCCGCCACCAAACCCGCCAGCAGCAACGGGACCTGCACGCGGTAGCGCCAGGCGCGCGGCACGAACGCCTCGACCAAGACCCCGACGCAGCCGGCCCCGAAGACCAGCAGCAGCGGCGCTATAGCCGCGTAGTCGATCGGCGGAAGGTGCAGCTCTTCCATGTCACTCTTCTCCAGATGCGGCGGTCGGTGCCTGATCGAGGTTCTCGATGTGGGACAGCGTGTCCTCCACCGCCGGGTTGATCACGTCGAGCACCGGCTTGGGGTACACACCCAGCAGCAGAATCAGCGCCACCAGGGGAGCCACCACGACCATCTCCCGGCGAGACATGTCGCGCTTCATCCCCTCGGCCTTCTCCAGCGCCGGGTTGAGCCTGCCCTGCATCGCCCGCTGGTACATCCACAGCACGTAACCGGCGGCCAGGACGATACCCAACGTGGCCAGCACCGCCACCGGCCGGTTCACATCGAAGGTGCCCAGGAGCACCAGGAACTCGCTGACGAACGCGTTCGTGCCCGGCAAGGCCAGCGACGCCAGACCAGCGATGAAGAACACCCCGGACAGCAGCGGTACCAGCTTCCCCGCGCCTCCGAAGTCACTGATCAACGCGGAGCCGCGGCGGGTAACCAGCATCCCCACCACCAGGAACAGCAGACCGGTGGCCAGACCGTGGTTAACCATGTAGAGCACCGCGCCGGTTCCGGCCTGGGTGGTAAAGGCGAAGATACCGATCCCGATGAAGCCGAAGTGGGCGATCGAGGTGTAGGCGACCAGGCGCTTCAGATCGTTCTGCCCCACCGCCAGCAACGCGCCGTAGAGCACACCGATCAGCGCCAAGGTCAGCGCCAAAGGCGCGAAGTAGTCGGACGCCTCCGGGAACAGCGGCAGGCAGTACCGCAGGATGCCGAAGGTACCGACCTTGTCCAGCACCCCGACCAGGAGCGCGGCGGTTCCCGCCGGGGCCGCACCACCGGCGTCGGGCAGCCAGGTGTGGAACGGGAAGAACGGCGCCTTGATGGCGAAGGCGATGAAGAAGCCCAGGAACAGCCACCGGCCCACCGTGTCATCGATGTTCAGGCTGGCCAGCGTCTGCCAGTCGAACGTCCCCTGCCCCAACTCCTCGGCGCTGACTACCCACAGTCCGATCACGGCCGCGAGCATCAGCAGGCCGCCGAAGAGCGAGTACAGGAAGAACTTCACCGCGGCGTACTGCCTGCGCGCCCCTCCGTAGGAGCCGATCAGGAAGTACATCGGGACCAGCATCGCCTCGAAGAAGACGTAGAACAAGAACACGTCCCCCGCGGCGAAGACGCCGATCATGGTGCATTCCAACGCCAGCAGCAACGCGAAGAAGGTGGGCACCGAGCGGCGCCCGCCGTCGGCGTCGTGCCAGCTCGCCAGGATCACCACCGGCACCAGCACTGCGATCAGCGCCAGCATCACCAAGGCGATGCCGTCGACTTCGAAGGTGAAGTTCACGCCCCAGGCGGGGATCCAGTCGTAGGACTCCCGGAACTGGAAGCGCTCCCCGTTCGGGTCGAAGGCGATCCAGGCGACCACGGTCAGGGCCAGTACCGCCAACGACCACACCAGGGCGACCACTTTGGACAGCTCCGGGCGCGACCGCGGCAGCAGCGCGACGACCACGGCGCCGGCCAGTGGCAGCAGCGTGAGGACAGATAGGTAGGGGAATTCGTCCATTATTCGGCTACCTCTTCTACGCCCGGAGCTCCGGTACCGTCGTGTGCCGATCCATGTCCGCTCATGACCCGAATGTCACCGCCATCAGCGCCGCCGTCACGACGAGCGCACCGGAAAGGATGGTCAGGGCGTACGACCGCACGAAGCCGGTCTGGAGTCGGCGGAGCCGGCTGGAGCCGCCGCCGATACCGGCGGCCAATCCATTCACCAGGCCGTCGATGCCCCGGTTGTCGAAGTACACGAGCGCCCTGGTCAACAGCCGACCCGGCAACTCGAAGACGGTCTCGTTGAAGGTGTCCGCGTACAGGTTGGCCCGGGCGGCCCGCACCAGCGGGCTGCGTGCCGGCTGCTCCTCCAAGGCGGTGCCACGCCGGAAGAGCAGGTACGCCAGGGCCGCCCCGATCACCGACACCCCCACTGTCAGCAGCGTGACGGTCAGGTGGCTCAACGGACCGTGCTCCACCTCGGTCTCCGGTCCCAGTGACGGGGTCAGGTAGTCGACCAGTCCCAGCGACAGCAGGAACCCGGACGCCACCGAACCGATCGCCAGCAGGATCATCGGCACAGTCATCGTGGCCGGCGACTCGTGCGGGTGGGTGATGTCCTCGGTCCAGCGTTTGGGGCCCAGGAAGGTCAGCACGAACAGCCGGGTCATGTAGAAGGCCGTCAGCCCGGCGCCCAGCAGCGCGATACCACCGAAGAGCCAACCGGTCCAGCCGTGGCGTGCGAAAGCCGCCGCGATGATGGGGTCCTTGGAGAAGTACCCCGCCAGAGGCGGAATACCGATGATGGCCAGGTACCCCAGCCCGAAGGTCACCGCCGTGATCGGCATGTACCGGAACAGTCCGCCGAAGCGGCGGATGTTGGTCTGGTCGTTCATGCCGTGCATGACCGAACCGGCGCCCAGGAACAGGCCGGCCTTGAAGAAGCCGTGGGTGAGCAGGTGCATGATGCCCAGCGCGTACGCCGCGCCGCCCAGCCCAACCGCCAGGAACATGTAGCCGATCTGGCTCACCGTGGAGTAGGCCAGCACCCGCTTGATGTCGTCCTTGGCGCACCCGATGATGCACCCGATCAGCAGCGTGATGGCACCGACCGAGACCACCACGGTCTGCGCGGTCTCGTTGGCGGAGAAGATCTCGTGCGACCGGGCGATCAGGTAGACCCCGGCGGTCACCATGGTCGCGGCGTGGATCAGGGCCGAGACCGGAGTGGGACCCTCCATGGCGTCGGGGAGCCAGGCCTGCAGGGGGAACTGACCTGACTTACCGCAGGCGCCCAACAGCAGCAGCAGGCCTATGGCCAGGACCGTGCCCTCGGACAGGGTTGGGACGCCATTGAAGACGTCCTCGAAGTCCACCGAGCCGAGGGTGGCGAACATCAGGAAGATCGCCAGGAGGAACCCGACGTCGCCCACCCGGTTCATCAGGAAGGCCTTCTTACCCGCGGTCGCCGCCGCCGGCCGGTCGTACCAGAAGGCGATGAGCAGGTACGAAGCCAGACCCACGCCTTCCCAACCGATGAAGGTCATCACGTAGTTGCCGCCGAGGACCAGCAGCAACATGGCGGCGACGAACAGGTTCAGGTAGGCGAAGAAGCGCCGCCGGCCGGGGTCGTGCGCCATGTAGCCGATCGAGTAGACGTGGATCAGGAAGCCCACGCCGGTGATCAGCAGTACGAAGACCGACGACAGCGGGTCGTACAACAGGTTGACGTCGACCTGCAGCTCACTGACCGGCATGAAGCTGAACAGCGTCAGCTCGGCTGAGGACTCCTCCAAGCCGCGGAGCGTGAAGAAGTACACCAGCCCGAGGACGAAGGCGACCCCCACGCTCAGGCAGCCCAGGAAGTGGCCCCAGCGGTCGGCGCGACGTCCCAGCAGAAGCAGCAGGGCAGCGCTCACCAAGGGGAGGGCGATCAACAGCCAGAAGCTGCTGAGCGCTCCCTCGGCGGGCGCGTAACTGACAGTCTCCTGTGCCAGGTTTACGGACACGGCGTGCCTCTCAGTACTTCAACAGGTTGGCGTCGTCGACGGAGGCCGAGCGCCGGGTCCGGTAGATCGACATGATGATCGCCAGCCCGATCACCACCTCGGCCGCGGCCACCACCATGACGAAGAACGCCATGATCTGCCCATCGAGGGTGCCGGTGGTCCGGCTAAAGGTGACCAGCGAGAGATTCACGGCGTTGAGCATCAGCTCCACGCACATGAACACCACGATGGCGTTGCGGCGGATCAACACACCGACTGCGCCGATGGTGAATAGCGCCGCAGAAAGCACCAGGTAGTAGGTGGGAGTCATCGGCGATCGGTTCCCTTCGGCCGCGCCTCGGCAGCGGTGAGCTCACGTATCCGTACCACATCGGTGAGGCTGCGCTCGGCGATGGTCCGGTCCGGCAGCAAGGCGGGGGTAGCCACAGAGTCGGAGGTGGCGAACACACCCGGCCCGGCCTTGGGCGCGGGGTAGTTGCCCGGGGCGAACCTGGCCCGCGACCGCTCCCGCTGTGTCAGCCTCTCTCCCTTGCGACGCTCGATGTGGGCCAGCACCATCGCCCCGAGCGCCGCGGTGATCAGCAGAGCACTGGTGATCTCGAAGGCGAACACGTAGTGGGTGAAGAGCTCGGCGGCGATCGCCGGCACGTTGCCGACCGCGTTGACCGCCTCCAAACCTTCGGTCTCCACCTCGCCCAGTCCACGGGCCAACCCGGTGGCGGTCAGCCCAGCGAACCCGATCCCGAGCACGATGGCCGCCATCCGTTGGCCACGCAGTACCTCGATCAGGGAGTCGGAGGCGTCCCGTCCCACCAGCATCAGCACGAACAGGAACAGCATCATGATGGCGCCGGTGTAGACGATCACCTGCACCACCCCGATGAACGCCCCGGCCTGCACCACATAGAAGACGCCCAGGGAGAGCATGGTGCAGACCAGGAACAGGGCGGAGTGCACGGCGTTACGGGCCGCCACCATCCCGATGGCGCCGCCCAACGCGACCGGCGCCAGGATCCAGAAGACTATCTGCTCGCCCGTGGTGACGTCGGCCATCAGCTCGCACCCCCCTGACGGCCCGCGGTGCTGTAGGGCGCCCGCTCGGCCCCCGCCGAGGCGCCCGGGTTGTCCGGGCCCGAGATGTAGTAGTCCTTCTCGGAGTTGCCCAGCCGCATCGGATGAGGCGGCGCTTCCATACCGGGCAGCAGCGGAGCGAGCAACTGCTCCTTGGTGTAGATCAGATCGGCCCGGCTGTCGCTGGCCAGCTCGTACTCGTTGCTCATCGTCAGCGACCGAGTCGGGCAGGCCTCGATGCACAGACCGCAGAAGATGCAGCGGGCGTAGTTGATCTGGTAGACGGCCGCGTACCGCTCACCGGGTGAGTAACGCTCCTGCTCGGTGTTGTCCGCGCCTTCCACGTAGATCGCGTCAGCAGGGCAGGCCCACGCGCACAGCTCACAGCCGACGCACTTCTCCAGCCCGTCCGGGTGCCGGTTGAGAATGTGACGGCCGTGGTACCGGGGTGCGGTGGGCTTACGCACCTCCGGGTACTCCTCGGTGACGACCTTCTTAAACATGTGCGAGAAGGTCACACCGAAGCCCTTGATGGACTCGAACATGCCTCACCCCTCCTTGGGCCCGGTGCTGGCGGTGTCGGCGGTACCGGCGGAGACCGCCTGCCGCGTAGCCTGCCGGGCCGCCGGCAGACGTGCCGCGCGCGGGCTGGGCGGCACCTCCAGATCCAGCGGTGGGATCGGGAATCCACCCGCCCCTGGATCGAGCTGCGGCCGGACGTCCTTAGGACGCGGCAACAGGTAGATGAGCAGGGCGACCAGCGACACCAGGCCCACCACGGTCAGCCACAGGTACTCGGAATCAGCCGAGTCGTTGACGGCGCGGATCCCGCCCAGTACCACGATCCACGCCAGGCTGATCGGCAGGATGACCTTCCAGCCCAGGTGCATGAACTGGTCGTACCGCAGCCGCGGCAGCGTACCGCGCAGCCAGATGAAGACGAACAGCAGGATCAGCAGCTTGCCGGTGAACCACAGCAGCGGCCACCATCCGCTGTTAGCTCCGTCCCACAGCGAGATCGGCCAGGGCGCTCGCCACCCACCGAGGAACAGGGTGATGAGTATCCCCGACATGGTCATCATCGCGATGTACTCCGCGAGGAAGAACAGCGCGAACTTCAACGAGGAGTACTCGGTGTGGAAACCACCCACCAGCTCGCTTTCGGCCTCGGGCAGGTCGAAGGGCGCGCGGTTGGTCTCACCGACCATCGAGATCAGGAAGATCATGAAGCTGGGGAACAACAGGATCGCGTACCACGCCGGCAGCGTCAGTTCGAAGCCACCGATCTGGTACGGCTGTCCCGCTTCCTGGGCGGCGACGATCTCGCTGGTGGACAGCGTCCCGGCGGTCATGAACACCGCCACGATCGACAGCCCTAGGCCGACCTCGTAGGAGATCATCTGGGCCGCGCTCCGCAGACCACCCAGCAGTGAGTACGGCGATCCTGAGGACCAACCGGCGAGGACCACGCCGTACACCGCCATCGAGGAGGCCGCCAGCACCACCAGGACCGAGACTTCGACATCGGCCAGCTGCAACGCGGTGCGGTGCCCGAAGATGCTGACCTCCGGCCCGAAGGGGATCACCGAGTAGCCGATGAAGGCGGCGGTCACGGAAATTATCGGAGCGGCGAAGTAGACCAGTCGGTCCGCCGCGCTGACCGTGATGTCCTCCTTGAAGGCCAGCTTCAAGGCGTCCGCGACGCTCTGCAGAAGTCCGAACGGTCCAGCCCGGTTCGGCCCGGGACGGTGCTGCATCCGCCCCACGACCCGGCGCTCATACCAGATCGTGAAGATCGTCATCACGATCAGGAAGAGGAAGATCGCCAGGATCTTCCCGATGATCAGCCACCACGGGTCACGACCGAACCCCTCTACCTCCGATGCGGCCGTCAGGGAGTCGGCGTACCAGTCGGTGCGCTCCGCTAGCGGGTTCACGAGTTACCCCCGGAACTGATCGAGACCACGGCCCCGGCGTCCACTCCGAGCAGCCGGCGCACCGTGGAGCCGGGCGAATTGGTGGGCAGCCACACGACACGGTCAGGCATGTCGGTCACCGCCAAAGGCAGCGTGATCGCGCCTCGCGAGGTTCCCACGGTCACCGGTTCCCCGTCGCTGGCCCCGATCTCGGCGGCGGTCGCCGGCGACAGCCGGACAACCGGGGTACGCCGGGTGCCAGCCAGGTGTGGTTCCTCGTCTTGCAGGCTTCCCTCGTCGAGCAGGTGGTGCCAGGTAGCCAGCACCGCCTGGCCCGCCTCGGGCGTGCCGTGTTCGGCCGCCGGGTACCAGGGAGTCAGTGGGGTGGGCGCCTCGGTGGCGGGCAGTCGTCCCAGCTCGGTACGCGCGTTGCGAACCGTATCGGTGCCCAGCGACACGCCCATCTCCTCGGCGATCTCGTCGAGCACCCGGCAGTCGGGCAGGGCACCGGTGTTCAGAACCGCGTCGAAGGAGCGGACCCGCCCCTCCCAGTTCAGGTAGCTTCCGGCCTTCTCGACCGCCGGCGCCACCGGGAACACCACGTCGGCGCGGCGGGCCACCGCCGACATCCGCAGCTCTAGGCTGACCAGGAAACCACCGGCCGCCCGCAGTGCATCCAAGGCTTCCTCCGCGGCCCGGGGGTCGGCCAGGTCGACCAACTCGACACCGGCCACCACCAAACCAGCCAGCTGGCCGTTTCCGGCCGCCGCCAGGATCTGGGAGAGGTCACGCCCCGGCTCCGCCGGCAGGCTGCCGGCCGGCAGACCCCAGTACTGCTCCATCTCGGTGCGCGCGACCTCATCGGTGACCGGACGGGCGCCCGGCAGCAGGTTGGGCAGGCAGCCGGCGTCCACAGCACCACGGTCACCGGCCCGCCGGGGCACCCAGGCCAGCCGGGCGCCGGTGACGTCCGCTAGTCGGGCGACCGCGGACAGCGCGCCCGGGATGGTGGCCAGCCGCTCCCCGACCAGGATCACCGCGCCGGGCTCCCGCAGCGCCTGACGGGCCGCCTCCGCGGGCTCCAGCGCCAGCGGCGAATCGCCGCACAACTCCGCCAGCAGCGCGGCTTCGCTGCCGGGAACGGTCGGGATCAGGGTGGCCTTCAGCTTCGACAAGCCCGGGGTGGTGAAGGGCTGCACCCCGTACACCTTCAGACGCTTCTTGGTGGCGGCCTTCCGCAGCCGCAGGAAGAGGATCGGGACCTCCTCCTCCGGCTCCAGCCCCACCAGCAACGCCGTGCTGGCGTTCTCGATCTCGGAGTAGGTGACCCCACCGCTGGCCGGGTTGACGCCGCTGACCCGGGCGGCCAGGAACTCCGCCTCCTCGGCCGAGTGCGGACGGGCCCGGAAGTCAATGTCGTTGGTGCCGAGCACCACCCGGGCGAACTTGGCGTACGCGTAGGCGTCCTCAACGGTGAGCCGACCACCGGTGAGCACACCCACCCCGCCTTGGGCCTTGGCCCGGGCCAGTCCTTCGGCGGCGACGGCGAACGCCTCCGACCAGCTGGCCTGCCGCAGCTCACCGGTTCGGGCGTCCCGGACCAGCGGGGTGGTGAGGCGATCACGGGCGGTGGCGTACTGGAACGCCCAACGCCCCTTGTCGCAGTTCCACTCCTCGTTGACCTCGGGGTCCTCACCGGCCAGCCGACGCAGCACCTTGTTACGCCGCCAGTCGGTGCGCTGCGCGCAACCGGCCGAGCAGTGCTCGCAGATGCTGGGGGTGGAGACCAGATCGAAGGGCCGAGCCCGGAACCGGTACTGCGCACCGGTCAGGGCACCCACCGGGCAGATCTGGACGGTGTTGCCAGAGAAGTAGGAGTTGAACGGCTCATCCTGGAAGATGCCGATCTGCTCCAGCGATGAGCGGTCCATCAAGTCGATGAACTTGTCGCCGGCGATCTCATCGGAGAACCGGGTGCAGCGCTGGCACAGAATGCAGCGTTCCCGGTCCAGCAGGATCTGGCTGGAGATCGCCAACGGCTTGGGGTACTCCCGCTTCTTCTCGGTGAACCGAGACTCCGGGCGCCCGGTCGACATCGCCTGGTTCTGCAGGGGGCACTCGCCACCCTTGTCGCACATCGGGCAGTCCAGGGGGTGGTTGATCAGGAGGAACTCCATGATCCCCTCCTGGGCCTTGCGGGCGACCTCGGAGGTGAGCTGGGTCTTGACCACCATGCCGTCGGTGGCGGTGATGGTGCAGGACGCCTGGGGTTTGGGCATCTTGCGGCCACCCATCTCCACCTCAACCAGGCACTGCCGGCAGGCACCGGCGGGCTTGAGCAGGGGGTGGTCGCAGAAGCGGGGGATGGCGATACCCAACTGCTCGGCGGCCCGGATCACCAGGGTGCCCTTGGGCACGGTGACCTCGATGCCGTCGATGGTGAGGGTGACCGTCTCGACGGCCTGCCCCTTCTCAGGTGCGACGGTCATATCCGATCCCCCCGGGTTGCCGCTGTTGCCTCATGCATCGTCAGTGCGCTCCCACCAGATCCGCCTCGTTGGGCGACAGCAGTGGCGCCTTACGTCCCTCGATGTAGTCCAGGTAGTCCTGCTTGAAGTACTTGATCGACGAAGTGACGCAGCTGGTGGCACCGTCCCCGAGCGCGCAGAACGAACGCCCGAGCAGGTTGTCGCAGGCATCCAGCAGCAGATCCAGGTCGGCGTGGCTGCCCTTGCCCGACAGAATGCGGCGCAACACCTGCACCATCCAGTAGTTGCCCTCCCGGCAGGGAGTGCACTTACCGCAGGACTCGTGGGCGTAGAACATGATCCATCGGTACGCCGCGTACACCGGGCAGTCCTTGTCGCTGAAGACCTGGACCGCGGTGGTACCCAGCATCGAACCGGCCGCCGCCACGCTGTCGAAGTCCAAGGGCAGGTCCAAATGCTCCTCGGTGAGCAGCGGGGTGGAGGATCCACCAGGGGTCCAGAACCGCAACTGGTGCCCTGGCTGCATCCCGCCGGCCAGCTCCAACAGGTCCCGCAAGGTGGTACCCAGCGAGCATTCGTACTGTCCGGGGTTCACCACCCGCCCGGAGATCGAGTAGATCTTCGGACCCGGCGACTTCTCGGTCCCCATGCTCCGCCACCACTCGGCGCCACCCAGCACCAGATAGGGGATCGAGCAGATGGTCTCCACGTTGTTGACCACCGTGGGACCGCCGTACAGACCGTGGGTGGCCGGGAACGGCGGCTTCAACCGCGGCTGCCCCCGGTACCCCTCCAAGGAGTCCAGCAGCGCGGTCTCCTCGCCACAGATGTAGGCGCCCGCCCCGCTGTGGACCACCAGGTCCAAGTCGAACCCGGATCCCAGAATGTTCTTCCCCAGGTAGCCGGCGGCGTACGCCTCGTTCACCGCATGCCGCAACCGGCGTGCCGCGTGGACCGCCTCACCCCGGATGTAGATGAAGGCGTTGTTGGCACGGATGGCGTACGCGGAGATGATGATGCCCTCAACCAGGCTGTGCGGATCGGCCATCATCAACGGCAAGTCCTTGCAGGTACCCGGCTCGCCTTCGTCGGCGTTGACCACCAGGTAGTGCGGCTTGCCGTCCTGCGGAATGAAGCTCCACTTCAACCCAGTGGGGAAGCCGGCGCCACCCCGGCCGCGCAGCCCGGAATCCTTCACCAGCTGGATCAGATCGTCGGGGTGGGCTGCCAGGGCCTTCCGCAGCGCGGTGTAGCCATCCAAGCGTTCGTAAACGTCCAACCGCCAGGCGTCCGGGGACAGCCAGCGCTTGGTGAGGACGGGCGTAAGTCTGCTGAGCGCCCGCTGGGAAGGAGCCGTCACTTCGAGCCCCCCTTCTCCGCGGCGTCGGCCGCCTTGCGGATCGGCGTACTCGGATCGAATCCCGCGACCGAGATGCCGTAGCGCTCGGCCAACCGGTTACCCGCCAACGTCGGCTCGCCGGCGCGTCCCTCGCCCACGGCGCCCTCCCGGTCATCGGCCCAACCGGCCAGCTGCCGGGAAATCTCCCGGAAGGTGCACAGCCGGGCACCCCGGGTGGGGGTGGGACGCTCCCCGTTCTGCAGCCGCTGGACCACTTCCAGGGCGCTGTCGGGGTCCATCCGGTCGAAGAACTCGTAGTTGACGGTCATCACCGGGGCGTAGTCGCACGCCGCCAGGCACTCGGTGTGCTCCAGGGTGATCTTCCCGTCCGGTGTGGTCTCGTCATGACCGACGCCCAGGTACTCGGAGAGGGTCTTGTAGATCTTGTCCCCGCCAAGCACGCCGCACATGGTGTTGGTGCAGACGCTGACCAGCCAGTCACCGGTTGGCCGCCGCTTGAACATGGTGTAGAAGGTCGACACGGCGGCGACCTGCGCCTTGGTGATGCCCAGCATCTCGGCGCAGAACGCGATGCCCTCCGGGGTGATGTACCCCTGCTCGGACTGCACCAAGTGCAGCATCGGCAGCAGCGCCGAACGCTCGCGTCCCCGCGGGTAGCGGGCCATGATCTCGCGCGCCTTCTCGCGGGTGGCGTCTGTCAGGGGAGGCGGTCCAGAGGTGGTCCGACCCTCGTCGCGGACCTCGCCCTCACGGACGTTGCCCTCATCACCGCGGACATTGTGCGTTGCCATCATCGATCACATCCACCCATGACTGGGTCCAGGGAGGCCCCACCGGCGATGACGTCCGCGAGCAGCCCACCCTCGGAAACCGCGGGCAGTGCCTGCAGGTTGACGAAGCTGGGCTCCCGCATGTGCACCCGGTACGGCCGGGTGCCGCCGTCGGAGACCACGTGTAGGCCCAACTCACCCCGAGGCGACTCGATCGGCACGTAGACCTGGCCTGGCGGGACCCGGAAGCCCTCGGTCACCAGCTTGAAGTGGTGGATCAGGGCCTCCATGGACTGCCCCATGATGCGCCGGACGTGCTCCAGCGAGTTACCCATACCGTCGTTACCGATCGCCAACTGCGCCGGCCAGGCGATCTTGCGGTCCTCAACCATCACCGGGCCCGGCCGCAACCGGTCCACCGCCTGCTCGACGATCTTCAAGGACTCCCGGATCTCGTTGAGCCGGACCATGTACCGGCCCCACACATCGGCGCTGGTGTGCGTACACACCTCGAAGTCGTAGGTCTCGTAGCCGCAGTAGGGCATGGTCTTGCGCAGGTCCCAGGGGAGCCCGGCCGACCGCAGCACCGGACCGGTGACGCCCAGCGCCACACAGCCGGTGATGTCCAGGTAGCCCACACCCTGGGTCCGCTTCCGCCAGATCGCGTTACCCGACAGCAGCGCCTCGTACTGATCGACCCGCTTGGGCATGATCTTGAGGAACTCGCGGATCTTCTCCACCGCGGCGTCGGGCAGATCCTGGGCCACGCCACCCGGCCGGATGTAGGCCATGTTCATCCGCAGGCCGCTGGCCAACTCGAAGATGTCGAGGATGTACTCCCGCTCCCGGAAGCCGTAGATCATCATCGAGAGGGCGCCCAGCTCCATACCGGTGGTCGCCAACCAGACCAGGTGCGAGGCGATCCGGTTGAGCTCCATCATCAGCACCCGGATGGTGGTGGCCCGCTCCGGCACCTCGATCCCCAGCAGCTTCTCCACCGCCAGGCAGTAGGCGGTCTCGTTGAAGATCGGGGACAGGTAGTCGGCCCGGGTCACATATGTCACACCCTGGGTCCAGGTGCGGTATTCGGTGTTCTTCTCGATGCCGGTGTGCAGGTAACCGACCACGGCCCGGGTCTGGGTGACGGTCTCACCCTCCAGCTCCAGGATGAGACGGAGCACCCCATGCGTGGAGGGGTGCTGCGGCCCCATGTTGACGATGATCCGCTCCTCGGCGATGGGGTCCCCACCGCCGAACGTGCTGTCCCAGTCGCCACCGGTGACCGTGTAGACCCGACCCTCGGTGGTCTGGCGGGCTTCGGCGTACGCGTCGGTCACTTGTAGGCCCTCCGCTCGTCAGGTGGCGGTATTTCAGCGCCCTTGTACTCCACCGGAACACCGCCGAGAGGGTAGTCCTTGCGCTGGGGGAAGCCCTCCCAGTCGTCGGGCATCAAGATCCGGGTGAGGTTCGGGTGGCCATCGAAGATGACCCCGAACATGTCGTAGGTCTCCCGCTCCTGCCAGTCGGCGGTGGGGTAGACGCTGGTCACGCTCGGCACGTGTGGGTTGTCCACGCTGACGGCGACCTCCAGCCGAATCCGCCGCCGGTAGGTCATCGACGTCAGGTGGTAGACCACGTGGAGTCGACGCGGATCGTGGATGTAATCCACCCCGGACACGCTGTTGCACAGCTCGAACCGGAGGCTGGGGTCGTCCCGCAGCACGGCGCAGACTTCGGCGATCCGCTCCGCCCGGATGTAAATCGTGAGCTCACCGCGGTCCACGACGATCTTCTCGACCGCGTCGTGGAACGCCGGGTACGCCTCCTGCAACGCGTCGACGACCTCGTCGAAGTAGCCGCCGTAGGGCCGTGGCGTCTCCACGATCGCCGGCGCGCGGCGTACCAATCCAGAGAAGCCAGAGGTGTCGCCGGAGCCGGTGACCCCGAACATGCCCTTGCCGATCGGCTGAGAGGCGGGGCTGTTCGCGGCGCGCTCCCGGTTTTCGATCGCCCCGGCCTGACCCTGGACCTCGTCGGCGGGGCGGCTGTTGTTGTCAGCCACGGTGAGCCCCCTCCTGCATCCAGTTGGCGATCCGAAGCTGCTCCTGACGGCCTTCCGCCACCGCCTGCTCCCACTGGCGACGCTTGGCCTTGTTGTAGCGGTAGCTCGAGGGGATGGTGCCCACCAGCGGGTCGGGGCCGCCCTGGGCCTCCAACTTGCGGCGGCGCCGCTCACCCAGCGGCTCGTTCATGATCTTGTCGTGCAGCTTCAGGATGGCGTCCATCAGCATCTCGGGGCGAGGCGGGCAGCCCGGCAGATACATGTCCACCGGGACGATGTGGTCGACGCCCTGCACGATCGCGTAGTTGTTGAACATGCCGCCGGAGCTGGCGCACACCCCCATGGACAGCACCCACTTCGGCTCGGGCATCTGGTCGTAGATCTGCCGCACCACCGGGGCCATCTTCTGGCTTACCCGGCCCGCCACGATCATCAGGTCCGCCTGACGCGGGCTGGCTCGGAAGACCTCCATTCCGAACCGCGCCATGTCGTACCGCGCTGATCCGGCCGCCATCATCTCGATGGCGCAGCAGGCCAACCCGAAGGTCGCGGGCCACAGCGACTGCTTACGCGTCCAGTTGACCAGCTTCTCTACCGTGCCGAGCAGGATGCCGCCCGGGATGTGCTCTTCGATACCCATGGCGCCTCCCTCAGTCCCAGTCCAGGCCACCCCGTCGCCACACGTACGCGTACGCGATGAAGACGGTGGCGATGAACAGAAGCATCTCCACGAACCCGAAGGTGCCCAGCGCGTCGAAGGACACCGCCCATGGGTAAAGGAAGATGATCTCGACGTCGAAAATGATGAAGAGCATCGCGGTCAAGTAGAACTTGACCGGGAAGCGGCCACCGGACACCGGCTGCGGCGAGGGCTCAATGCCACATTCGTATGCCTCGAGCTTGGCCCTGTTGTAGCGCCGCGGCCCCAGCAGGGGAGCCACCGCGACCGAGAAGACCGCGAAGACGATCGCCAGGATGAACATTCCGGCGATCGGTACGTACGGCGAGAGCGACATCGGAACTCCAGACCCCCTACACCGCCGGCGCGACCCGGACCAGCGCATTGATCAGGCGGTCGGCCACGTCGCCGTCCCGCGGGTCGGTCAGATTCGCCAGCAGCTTAAACACGAAGCGCATCAGCGTCGGACGCGGGAGGCCGTGTCGGGTGCACAGCCGCATCACGTGCGGGTTGCCGATGAGCTTCACGAACCAGCCACCGAGGCGGTAGTAGCCGCCATACCGCGCCTTGAGCTCCTCCGGGTAGTACCGCAACACCCGCTCGCGGGCCGCTCCCGCTGGCCGTGCCAGCGCCTGAGTGGCCAGCTCGGCGGCAAGCTCTCCGCTCTCCATGGCGTAGGCAATCCCCTCTCCGTTAAAGGGATTGACCATCCCGCCGGAGTCGCCGACGAGCATCACCCCGCGGGTGTAGTGGGGCACCCGGTTGAACCCCATAGGCAGTGCCGCACCCCGGATCGGGCCGTCGGCGTGCTCCTCGGTGGACATCTGCCATTCCTCCGGCGTGGTGGACAGCCAGTCCAGCAACATCCGCCGGTAGTCGAGCTTGCCGAAGTCGGTGGAGGAGTTGAGGACGCCCAGGCCAACGTTGACGCGGCCATCCCCCAGGCCGAAGATCCATCCGTAGCCGGGCAGTAGGGTGTCGTCCCCCTGCCGGCTGCGCAGCTCCAGCCAGGACTCCAGGTACTCGTCGTTGTGTCGTGGGCTGTAGTAGTAACGCCGGACCGCGACCCCGATAGGCCGGTCCTCCCGCTTCGTCAGGCCCAGGGAGAGCGGGAACCGCCCGGAGACTCCGTCGGCGGCGATGACCAAGGGCGCGGTGAAGCGCACGGTTCGTTTCGCGGCGGTGTCGGATGAGCGCGATGTGTCTGACGATGTGTCTGACGACGTGGCCTTCTCTCCTGGCTCCGACACGGTGGCGGTGACTCCGGCCACCCGACCGGCGCGGTCCAGGATCGGGCCGGTGACGGTGGTTCTGGTCCGCAGTCGGGCACCGGCGGCGACCGCACGCTCGGCCAGTATCTGATCGAAATCCATGCGGCTACGCGTCAACCCGAAGTTGGGGTAACTGGCCAAATCTGGCCAGTCCAGCTCCAGACGGACACCTCCGCCGATAATGCGCAGCCCTTTGTTACGAAGCCAGTCGGCCTCTTCGGAGATATCGATCCCCATCCGCAGTAGCTGTTTGACCGCACGTGGGGTCAGCCCGTCGCCGCACACCTTCTCGCGAGGGAACTCGGTCTTCTCCAGCAGGAGCACGTCCAGACCGTGGCTCGCGAGGTGGTAGGCAGCAGCGGACCCACCCGGACCCGCGCCGACCACAATGACGTCGGCCGTGTCCTCGGCGCCCGACCCGCTGGGTCTGCTCATCACGTTGGCCTCTCAGCTACCACTCAGCCGCTTGTGAAGACTTTCACTTGTTGTCTCCTGGCAGTCTAGAGGGGATCTCGACCACCTCAGGAATTAGGCATGCCTAACTCCCCGCGTCACGCCGCGGAGCTACCTCGTCATTCACGCCCTCTCTCTCGGAAAATGTGATTGAAGCTACCTCACCGAGGGCAGGCGCGCCTTCCGAGCCGTCCGCTTCATGGGATGAGCGCGCGGCCGTCCCGCCCACCGCCGCACCTGACACACCGAAGCACCCTGGAGCAGCGCTGAAGCACCGGGTACGCCGGAGGCGGGCCGCGCGGCGTACCGCAACCGGTTCATAACCGGACAAGTAACCGGACATCTAACCGGACAATGAGCCACGGAACCGGATGACCGGTCGTGCTGCAGAGCCGGACGACATTGCCGAAGCCGGGACGAAGCACTAGCCTGCCGAGCAGGCAACGTACGGCGGGCCTACCGGGCCAGGCACCGTCGGTCACGTTGGAAGGGTGTGCGCGAGAGCCGGCGCGCCACGACCTCCCCTTGCCCTCGCACGTCTGAGCTCTCGCCCGGACATTCGCTGACTCGACGGGCGGTTCAGACGCCGACCCCGTGGAGACACCGTGAGCGAGCAGACAGAGCAGCCGACCAGCACCACACCGAAACGGCCCATCGTGAGATCGGCGCGTCCCGATGTGCCAGACATTAAGCCTTCGGCTCCGGTCGATTCGCCACCGCCTCCTCCTGACCGACGTGGACGCGCCCTGCTGATCCTCGCAGTGGCTGTCGCGCTCGTGATCGTCGTGGTCGCTTTCATCGTGTCGTCCGATGGCGATGAGCCGACCACCCACGAGCCGACCGGTCCGATGTACCAGCAGGTGGAGAACCTGTGTGACTACGTGGACGCCGCTCCGTTGATCGGCGTGCTAGGGGTGACAGGCACGGACAACCAGGTGCCTCCAACCGGCTCAACCACCGACTGCACCGTCACGTTGTCCAGCACCATGACCACGGGCACCGAGGGCTCGTTCCAGCTGTTGACCGTCAGCGTGTTCCTCGCCCCCAGCCAGACCGACGCGGAGAACGCGTTCCAGGAGCGGCTGGCGGGTGCGCAGTCCCAGTCTCCTGCCCCCACCGAGGTCACGGACGTCGGCTCCGACGCGTTCAGCCTCTGGACTCCGGCGGTTCCCTCAAGCGAGAACATGGTCGGCTCCCCCGACACCCTGACGCTCTGCGTGTTGGAGGAGAACCTGGTCATGACCCTGACCTATGTCTCCAATACGCCGGACACACCCCTCGACACCGCCACGATCCAGCCGGCGTTGAACGAGATAGCCAACGGGCTGCTGTCCCGTCTGCCGATCTCCTGATCTGCTCGGCGGCCCATCAGGGGTCGCGGACCGCAGCACCGTAACGGCTGATAGGCGGCCATACATCCCGTATCTCCGTGTTCCGCGCCGCTGTGCGGCCTTGCGGGAAGCCACAACAGGCACCGCAAAGCCACACAGCGGCGTACCTCGAGGATGTTCTGGTCGTTACAGGTCGATGCGTCACTTCGGGATCAATGGCGCCGTCAGCCCACTCACTCGCATTCACCCATTCGCGCCCTCACGCAACGAAGCGACGAATAACGTACGAATAACGCACGTGGAGTCAACTGACAGAGAGCATCGCGCAGGCAGGCTCGAGCGAGTCGCTTTTTATATAAAACAGGTAGGACGTCCCGCAACCGAGGACAGATTGATTGTGGTCGCGCAGCGCAGGTACACCCCAACCCCCTGACTACGCTCCGTAAATCCTCACTCGCGCATTCGCACCATCCGACCTGAATCCCGGCGCCTACGGTAATCGCTGAGTAATCACGCGGAAACGGTCCGGACCGTTATGAAGCTGGTATGACTGTTGACTCGCAGGTCCATGATCAACATCAGATGATCAGCGCATGCGAGTACGTGGATACGCCCCCGGCACCCCATGCTGGGTCGAGCTCATCAGCCCAGACCCGGCCGCCGCGGAGTCGTTTTACTCTGGGTTGTTCGGCTGGTCACGGCAAGACGGCGAGGCGGACGACCAGGAGGGCGTGATCCTCACCGAGGCAGCCGGCCGGGCCGTCGCCGGTCTGCGGGCCGGCGCTCAGGAGGCCCCCGCGGCGTGGTTGTGCCACATCGCCTGTGACGACATCGAGGCGGCTGTATCAGCCAGCACCACGGCGGGGGGCAGCACCTTACTTCCGATCACCCAGATCGGTTCCCGAGGCTGGCGGGCTGTGGTGACCGACCCGCTTGGCGCGGTCTTTGGCCTGTGGCAGCACGGATCTTTCCGGGGCGCTCAGGTGATCAATGAACCGAACACCTTCTCCTGGACCGAATTGGTCACGCCCGATATCGACAAGGCGGAGCGGTTCTACCAGTCGGTGTTCGAGTGGAAGGTGGTGACCTCCCAGTACAGCACCCCCGAAGCCCCGTACCAAGAATGGGTCCTCCGAGATCGCACGCTGGCGGGGGTACGCCCTCTGTCTGAGAAGCATCCGGCGGGCACCGCGGCCCACTGGTCCGTGACGGTCATGGTGGCCGACTGTGAGCAGACCGTCCAGCGCGCCACTGAGCTCGGTGGTCAGGTCCTGGTATCGCCGTTGACGCTGACGGTGGGCAGGTACGCGATGCTGGCCGACCCGACGGGAGCGCCGTTCGGGGTTCTGCAGTACACGCCCGAGCTGCTAGCCGTCCTCCTGTGAGGCTTCCCGTGGTGAATGCGCTGCTGCTGTGAGCGCCGACGCCACCAGCGACCGGGGTGGCGACAACCTCCCGGTCCTGTGTGGCGCGGCGCTCACCGGCGAATGGCTCGGTGTAGGGTCACCACGCCGCTGAACAGGTTCCGCCAGGCAACCTGGCCCCATCCGGCCGCAGCGATCCGGGCCGCCAGGGCGGGTTGGTCCGGCCAGGCCTGAATCGACTCAGCAAGGTAGACGTACGCCTCTGGATTGCTGGACACCACCCGCGCCACCGCTGGCAGCGCGGTCATCAGGTATCGCCGGTACACCGTGCGGAACGGCTCCCATGTGGGGTGGCTGAACTCGCACACCAGCAACCGCCCGCCAGGGCGGGTCACCCGCGCCATCTCCCGCAGGGCCGCGTCGACGTCGACGATGTTGCGTAGTCCAAAGGAGATAGTCACGGCGTCGAACGCCTCATCGACGAACGGCAACGCTAAGGCGTCCCCGGCCAACAGGGGTACGCGGCGGTGCTGCCCTGCCCGCAGCATCCCCATCGACAGGTCCACTCCGACCACGAAGGCACCCGAACGCGCCAGCTCCTCAGTGGACACACCGGTACCGGCGGCCAGATCCAAACAGCGCTCACCGGGGCGTAGATCCAACGCCTGACGCGTGATGCGTCTCCATCGCCTGTCCTGCCCGGCGGTCAACACCGTGTTGGTGAGGTCGTAGCGCCGAGCCACCCCGTCGAACATCGCGGCCACCTCGTGGGGCCGCTTCTCCAGCGAAGCGCGGCTCATGACCGGGTCGCCACGGGTGTGATGGGCAGCTGCCGCGCGCCGCCGCCTGGCAGGGCGATAGAGGAGTAGTGCGACACCACGCGATCATCAACGGGGTCGTCGACGGGGTCACGGTGTACCCGCAGGTAACGGTACAGAGTGTCCCGCTGTGCCGGAATCCGGTCGGCGCTGCGGATCAGACGGATGAGCTCCCGCAGGTTGGCGCGGTGCCGGGCGCCGGCTGAAGAAATGACGTTCTCCTCCAGCATGATCGAGCCCAGGTCGTCCACGCCCATGTGCAGCGCCAACTGACCGACGTCCTTCCCCGTGGTCAGCCAGGACGCCTGTAGGTGAGCGATGTTGTCGAAGTACAACCGGGCCACCGCCAGCAGCCGCAGGTACTCCACACGGGTGGCCTGGGTGCGTCCCTTGAGGTGGTTGTTCTCCGGCTGGTAGGTCCACGGGATGAAGGCGCGGAACCCGCCGGTGCGGTCCTGCACCTCGCGGATCATGCGGAGGTGCTCGATCCGTTCGGCGTTGGTCTCGCCGGTGCCCATCATCATCGTGACGGTGGACTCCAGGCCGCGCCGGTGTGCGACCTCCATGATCTCCAACCAGCGCTCCCCGGACTCCTTCAACGGCGCGATCGCCTTGCGGGGCCGTTCCGGTAGCAACTCAGCGCCGGCACCGGCGATTGAATCCAGCCCAGCGGCCTTGATCCGGTCAATCGCCTCCTCAATGGAGACCCCGGAGACCTTGGCCATGTGTTCGATCTCGCTGGCGCCCAGGGAGTGGATGGCCAAATCCGGGAAGTTCGCTTTGACCGCGGAGAACATCTCCTCGTAATACTCCACCCCGTAGTCGGGGTGGTGCCCTCCCTGCAGCATCACCTGGGTGGCGCCCAGCTCCACGGCCTCAGCGCACCGACGCAGAATCTCGTCCAGGCTGTGACTCCACCCCTCCGCGTGCTTGGGCGCCCGGTAGAAGGCGCAGAACCGGCACGCGGTGACGCAGATGTTGGTGTAGTTGATGTTGCGGTCGATGAGGTAGGTGACGATCCCCTCGGGGTACCGGCGCCGGCGTACCTCATCCGCCGCCAACCCCAGTTCATGGAACGGCGCGTCGGTGTAGAGCAGTAGGGCTTCTTCTGATGAGATCCGCCCACCGTCGGCGGCGCGTTGCAGGATTTCGGCGATCTCCCGGCTTTGGCTCACAACCCGAGGGTACGCGGCGGCGGCTGCGCTGGTCACCGGGCCACCCGCGCCGCCGGCTCGCTCAATCGGCTACCCGGGGTACGGCGTCGGGCTGACGTGACCTATACCACCGTGCCCACGCAGGCTCACGGCCGAGTGGGACGAGCCCACCCGGCCGCACCATCGTGGCCAGTATCCGTGTTATCCGCGCTTCCGGATCCGATGGCCCCGGTCGTCTCACTCCCGCGCCGGCGGTCCGATGATCCAGTGCTCTTGGGCGATGAAGGTGTGGATGTACCGCGGCTCGGTGAAGGTCTCCAGATCCGAAACCAAATTGGCGTACTCCGATGACTGCAGCGCGGCTCGCAGCTCGTCCTCGCTGGAGAAGAACAGCTGGTACGCCCCGTCCAGGAGCGCTTCCCCGACGCTGTAGGCGCCGTCGACGGTGTTCTGTTGCAAATACCCCTTCAGCCCGGGGACCGCCAGGGCGTACGTGGCGTGTTTGTCGCGGCTGTAGCGTCGGAAGTCCTCCAACGGCAGCCCGGCGCGCCGCTTGACCAGGATGACCAGCTTGAACCCGGGCCGGTCTGCGCCTTCCCCGGGAGGCAGCACCTCGACCGCGTTGGTGTCCAGCACGATGGTCTTCCAGAACGCCGCCCACCGCGGCTCATCAGGCCGTGCCCCTTCCAGGAACTCTGGGCTCTGCAGCGAGGGGATCTGATCCTCGGGCCTGAGCCAGATCTCGGCGATACCGTTCCACAGGGGCTCGTCATCGGCGCTGAGGGGAATGATTCTGTCCACGCAGTAGCGCTTGATCTGGGGGATCTTGCTGGCGTACTTCACCGCGTGCTGGTTGATCCAGTAGTCCTGGAATTCAGGCACCGTCATACCCGGCTTCGGCGCGGCGAAGATCAGTTGATGAATCATGGCCATATTTATTTCCTCACAATCACCTTTCTGTAGCTTGAGGGAATGCACTTCCCCGCTATGGATAGAACACGTTACCTTCCCTGGACCGCAGAATTGATTAATTTCGCTGCGCCGCTAAGCCTCGGCCATCGCGGTGGAAACGGAAGGGCGTTGAGAACGAGCGACTACTTGGTTGATGATCTCCCTGGCGAACAGGTGGGCGTGGCCTCCGGTACGGGCGGTCACCAGGTCTCCATCCACCACCACGTCGGAATCGACGTATGTGATCCCCATGTTCTGGGCGTCGCCGAGCAGATTGTTGTGGACCACCGCGCGCCTCCCTCTGACCAGCTCCGGGGCGGGCGCCATCAGCCACATTCCGTGGCAGATGATCCCCTTAATGATGTTGGGATTGGCGAAGGCCCGACGCATGAACTCGGTGGCCGGCGGCGGTTTGTCAACCGATTCGGTGTACCGGAGCCGGTCGGCCACCATACCGGAGGGAATAATGACCGCTGAATAGCCCGCCAGAGTCTCATCGGACATGTTCTCGAAACTGAGGTTGACTTCGTAAGGAATCTTCCATTCGTGCCCATGGAAGGTGAGGGAATCCTGCCCCCACAACCGGGTGAGGAAATGCACCTCGGCGCCTTCCTCGGGGAATCGACGGGCGTAGTAGAAGATCTCCGGCTCGTAGAAGTCGCTCTCCATCAACACGGCGATCCTGTGGCCCTGCAACCGTTGCCTGTCGCTCGCCTCATTACTCATCGTCAACTCCTCACCCGATGAGGCGGATACCGGGGCGGACACGGTCCCCGGCCCCGGGCCAGTGGTCAGGCTTTCGCCGCACCCGCGATGTCACGCAGATCGCGCACCCGGTTGGCGATCACCAGGTCGATCAGCAGCGGTCCTCGGTGCTCCACCATCCGGTTCACCGCCGGGGCGATGTCCTCCGGCTTCTCCACCCTGATGCCAGGCACCCCCATCGATTCGGCCAGCAGGGTGAAGTGGATGGGCGGGACCGCCAGGTCGAACGACTTGGGATAGTCGTGCGGCGGCAACTCAACCCATTTCATCCATTCCTGGATGTTCTGCTTGAGAATCTCGTAACCGCCGTTGTTGCAGATGACGAACGTGGCGTCGATGTGGTGCCGGACCGCCGTCCACAACGCCTGAATGGTGTACATACTGCCGCCGTCCCCGACGAAGGCGACGACCGGCGAGTCCGGGTAGGCGAGCTTGACACCGAGCGCACCCGGAATGCCCACCCCCAGCGACCCACCCCGGGTCTGGAAGTACCGCCCCGGTTGGGTCGGCTGTAGATACCGAACGATCTCCGGCGACGTGGTGATCGCTTCATCGAAGATGATCACGTCCGACCCCATCCGAGCCGCCACCTCTTGGGCGAACAAGGAGGCGTGCAACGGAAGCTGGTCATGGTAGGAGGCGTCGCGCGCCTCCTCCTCGGCGCGCCGCTTCTCGGCCTGCTCCCGCAGCCGGGCGTTTCGCACCTCGGCGGCGGCTCGCTGCTGTGGCGTCATGAGACGCTCCAGCTCGTCAGCCAGCAACGCCAGGGTAGGTTTGGGGTCGGCCAGGTACGCCAGATCCACCGGATGGTTCTTGGCGATCGCGTCGTGGTCCAGGTCGATGTGAACCACTTTGGCGTCGGGCGCGAAGATGTTCTCCAAGGTCGGATAGACCTCGGGCAGCAGGTAGGTTCCGGTCACCAGCACCCGGTCCGCCGCCTTCATGATCGGTTCGCTGTGGTAGCCGAACATGTGGCCGGTCAGGCCCCCAAACTGTGGCAGGTCGGCGGCGAAGTTCACCTCGGAGGAGTCCGCGCCCCACACCTGGGCGCCCAGCAGCTGGGCCACCCGTTGCAGCTCCGGTTGGGCACCGGCGAACGTCACCCCGTCGCCCATGACGATCAACGGGGCTTCCCCGTCGATGAGCAGCTCAGCGATCCGCGTAATCTCCTCCGCGCTGGGAGCGACCCGGGTGTGCAGGTGGATACTGGGTCGGACCTCCTCGGTGTTAGGCGCGTCGAGCACGTCGGCGGGCAGGGCCACGAACACCGGTCCGTACGGTGGTGTGGTCGCCACCTTCACCGCCCGGCGGATGGTCCGCAGCAACGAGGTCGGGTGGGTTACCCGGGTGGCCCACTTGGTGACCGGCCGGGCCATCCCCACCAGGTCGGCGGCCATCTGGGCTTCCATCGCGTCGTACTGGACCCCGGCGTCCCCGGCCAACACCACCAGCGGCGCGTGACCCCGCATCGCCTGGTACAGCATTCCGATGCCGTTCCCCAGGCCCACCCCGCTGTGGAGCTGAACGACGGTGGGTTTGCGGGTCGCCCGGGCGTACCCGTCGGCGATACCGACGACGACCGCCTCCTGCAGCGCCAGGATGTATTCGATGTCCTCGGCCTTTTCCAAGGCGTCAAGGAATCCCTGCTCGACGGTGCCGGGATTGCCGAAGATGTACCGCACGCCGTCGGCGCGTAGCTGTTCGATGAGCGCCTCTCTGCCGGTCCTGGACATCACCCCTCCTCATGGGCTGTCGAGGGCCGACCCCACCGTCGGTGGGGTCGGCCGCGATGGATCACGGGTGGAAGCCCCACTGACGGAGGCCGTTGTCGAGGACCTCGACCATCTTCTGGCCGGTCAGGTAGGAGTCGTGTGTGGAACGTCCGGTGACGAACGGGTAGTCGACGATGACCGACAACTCGTGTCCGTAGTTGCCGTGGTACGCGCCGCCCGGCGCGGTGGCGTCCCGCAGGATGTACTCCAGCGGGTACGGCGGCGGTCCGATGTTGATGTCGGTGCCCACGAAGCCCGTGCCGTCCTTGTAGTCGTACTCAATGCAGTGGCCGGTTACGTGCTTGCCCCGGATGATGCTCTCCCGGGTGTCCTGGTCGCGGGCGAAGGCCAGGGTCGCCACCCCATAGCACTCCGCGCCGATGAGCTTGTTCGCCCGGTAGAAGGCCAGCACCAGCTCGTGCACCCGTTGGTTGTTGGCCATGTCCAGGATCGGGCCGCTACCGCCGACCAGCAGAATCGCGTCGTAGGTGGCGGTGACCTCCCGGCTCATCGCGTCTATGGCGTTGTGGTACCGCTCGATCGCCCGTAAATAGTTGGGCTCACTGTGGTAGGGCCGCTCCGGGACCAGCTCAGAGATGTTGATCGGGTTGTCGTAGCGGTCGGAGGCGTCCAGTGCCTTCACCTTGGCCGCCATCTCCGGCGTGGTGACGGTCCGCCCCAGCGGCGGGTCGATGTAGTCGGGGTCGTAGCTGGGGGGCAGCGGAACGGGCCGCTTCCCGGTGGGGGTGGCGAAGTCGACGGTGTACCCCGCCTGATCAAAGACCTCCAGCGGGCCGATGAGTTCTTCGCCCCAATAACCCCATTCGGAGAGGACGATGAGAATGCGCCGGCTCATGGCTGCTCCTCTTCACATCGCTTGGGGAACGTGATCGCGTGTTTCGATGTCGGGCATGGATCCGGTCAAAGCCGGGCTCTGCTCATTCCCTGGCGTCGATAACCGTGAAGGCGTCGGTGCCGCGAAGCGCCTCCAGCACGTCCGGGTCGGCGCTGCGTATCACCACGTTCTCCTCCATGTCCATCCGAGCTTGCGCCACCAGCAGCTCGTTGACCGCGCCGCGGCAGAACGTGGTCAGTCCGGTCAGATCGATCTCGGTCCGGTTGACGCCGTCGTGGACGGCCTGGTCCAGTACGTGCCGGAACTTGGACAGTTCGCTCTCCCCGAGTTCGCCGCGGAGGGTGATCGTGGCTTTGCCGTCCTCCAGGGAGTAGCGCGCGTCCAGCTTCATGTTCCGCGGGGTGATGCGGACCCGGACCTTGAGCGGCTCCTCCGATGGCGGCAGCTTCACCGTGAGCGAGTCAGGGTCGAAGTCCTGGTACGGCGCGCCATTGATCCACACCTCGGTGAGTTGAACCCGGTCGCTGGGGACCAGGTCGGGCAGCACCCGCAGCAGTCGGTCTGAGAAGCCGTCGGGTCGGGGCCGAAAGTGCAGCTCCAAAGGCTCCCCGGTCACCAACAGTCCGATGTAGACGGCTGCGAGATAGCACAGCTCCATGGAGTGGTACGCCGACATCGAGTGGCTGCCCTTGAGCCGCTCGGTCCCTACCAGATACGGCAGGCCGTTGGCGAGCACGTTGAAGTACACGCCGCCGTCGTCGTGGTCCAGGAAGAAGGCGTTGTAGAACGCCGCGGCTTCCCGCGCGTGACGCAGGTACTCCTTGTCGCCGGTGACGCCGGCGAGGATGAGGTACGCCAGGATCGCCTGCTCCTGCTGCCACCACGCCTTACGGTCCCCCCAGACCAGGCGGTACCAGGAGGAGCCGGGGAGCTTCTCCCGATCCACCATGTCGTACCAACCACCGCGTTGCCGGTCGCTGCCGACCGCGGGCATGGTGTCGGCGATCCGGCGTGCGAGCTCCACATAGGAGTCCTTGGGGCGCAGTGAGTTCACCCGCATTAAGTTCCAGGCGATCTTGAGGTTGTGTCCGACCACCGCCCGGTTCTGCTGCCATCCCCAGTGCCGGTCCGGGCTCCAGTCCTCATGGAACTTCTCTTGGACGAATGGGCTGTTGTCGAAGTCCGGGAAGTGCTCGACGATGGTGTCGGCGGTGGAGACTAAGAACTCCTCCAGGTCCGGCCGGCCGGTGGCGAGCACCGCGTTGATCAGGTACGCGGGGGCGTGGTCACCCACCGAGTTCCAGTTCTTGCGGGCCCGGTTGCCGCCCAACCGGTCCGACCTCGGGTCCATCGTCACCGGGTCCAGATGTGAGAAGTAGCCGCCCCGAACCGGGTCCCGGAAGTACTTGTTGAACAGCGCGACTGTGGCGTCCAAATCGGACAGGATCCGCGGGTCACCGGTGACCCGGTAGACCTGCATCGGGCCGGCCAACGCGTAGATCTGCTCGTACGCGGGGATGGCGTCATAGTCGTCGCCGAACTCCGACGCGTAGATCTTGCGCCGTCCGTTGGCCGACACGTCCATGCCGTGGTACCAGTAGACAACCCCGTTCTCGTTGTCGACGACCCGCATGTGCTCCCGGAGGTACTCGGTGCCGGCCTCGGCCGCCTCCAGGAAACGGTCCTCACCGGTGAGCAGATAGGCGGTGGCTAACCCGTAGACCATGCGGGAGATGGTGTCGGTCTCTTGGCGGTAATCGGGGGAGACGTAGTCGGGGGTGTGGGTTCCGGCCAGGGTGAGCCGGGTGCGGTAGTTGCGGTAGTCGTAGTTGCCGTCCGGAAACTGGCCTCGCAGGTAGAAATCGGCGATGGCGCGTGCCTGATTCACCCACCAGTGTGGGTTCTCGAACACATACTCGCCGAGGTGGGTCTCGGGGAAGATGACCTGCTTGGCGTCGATCTGATAGTCGTCGCCCTCTGGATAGAAGACGCAGTAGATAAAGACGTGCCGCCCGGGGACCAGCATGGTCCGCAGATTTCCGGTGACATCGCGGTACGGCTCGCCGAAGTTCCGGACCACGTTGGCGTACACGTTGTCGGCCAGGCGGATTCGGAAATTCCGGCCGTCAGACGTTCGAACGGTGACCATATCCGTGGCCGGCTCGAATTCGGTCACGTATCCGGCGATGGTGTCGGAAAACGTGAACCGCATGTCGTGGGGGGTCACAGTTACCGTCCTTCCACTGGTGCGGAGATAAGCACGACCACGCTGTGGCCGTACGCGTGATAGGAAGATCCGTCGACGGGAACTTCTGAACCTGCCGGGAGAATGTCCTCGGGTGAGGGCTTAGCAGTGTCCACGGCACGCAACCATCTCCGGCCGGGATACTGGGGTAGTTCGAAGTCGAGTCCAAGATCGAACATGTTCAGCAGGACGTGCAGATCAGGGTCGTCACCCAGTCCGCCGAGAGTCAGCGACAACGCCCGAGCGTTGGGGTCATCCCAGCCCGGCTGCCCCAGGCGGGTGCCGTGCCAGGAAACGTCTGGGACGCCACGGGCGTTGGTCTCACCGCTGAAGAATTTCGGTTCCCGCAGCGTCTGGAATCGCTTGCGGAACGCGATGATCTCCCGGAAGAAGCGCAGAACATCGGCGTTCTTGTCGAGCAACGTCCAGTCGAACCAGGCCAGTTCGTTGTCCTGGCAGTAGGTGTTGTTGTTACCCCGCTGAGTGCGGCGTACCTCGTCGCCGTACAGCAGCATCGGTACGCCCCGCGACAGCATCAGAATCGTGACGAAGTTCCTGATCTGGCGGGCCCGCAGCGCTTCAATCGCGGGATCATCGGTGGGGCCCTCGATCCCACAGTTCCAGCTGTAGTTGGCGTCCGAGCCGTCTCGGTTTCCCTCACCGTTGGCCTCGTTGTGTTTGTAGTTGTAGGACACCAGGTCGTTGAGGGTGAATCCGTCGTGCGCGGTGATGAAATTGATGCTGTTGGTGGCTAATTCACCGCGTTCGGCGAACAGGTCGGCGCTACCTGCCAGGCGCGCCGCCACACTGCCGACCAGGCCAGGCTCACCCGCGACAAACCGGCGTATCTGATCGCGGTACAAACCGTTCCACTGGGACCACCGTTTCCCAGGGAAATCACCGAGCTCATACAGGCCAGCGGCGTCCCAGGGTTCGGCGATGATCTTTGTTTCGGCCAGCACCTCGGACAGTTCGATGGCCCACAGCACAGGGGGCACGTCCATCTCGACGCCGTTAGGGCCTCGGGACAGCACCGCGGCTAGGTCGAATCGGAATCCGTCGACGTGGTACTCCCGGACCCAGTGCTCCAGGCACTCCACGATCAACTTGGCGGTGACCGGGCTGTTGGCGTTGAGGGTGTTTCCGCAGCCGGAGAAGTTCATGTAGTACCGGCGGTCGGGTGCCCACAGGTGGTAGTAGGTTTCGTTGGCCAGGCCCTTGAAGCTGATGGTGGGTCCCCGGTGGTCTCCTTCGCTGGTGTGGTTGAAAACCACGTCGAGGATGACTTCGATACCGGCGGCGTGCAGCGCCTTGACCATGTCCCGGAACTCACGCTGGTGGCTGCCGGCCTCCGGCTGGGTGCAGTAGCCGGAGTGGGGGGCGAAGAAGCCGAACGGGTCGTAGCCCCAGTAGTTGCGTAGTTGGGTGCCGTCCGGCAGGGTCCGTAGGACCTCGGTCTCGTCGAAGTCGAATACCGGCATCAACTCGACGGCCGTGATCCCCAGATTCTTCAGGTAGTCGATCTTTTCGATCACCCCGCGGAAGGTCCCAGGGTGGGCCACTCCCGAGCTCGGCGAGCGGGTGAACCCGCCGACGTGCATCTCGTAGATGATCGTTTCGGACAGCGGTCGCCGGAGCGGCTCGTCCCCCTCCCAGTCGTAGTCGTCGGGGTCGAGTACCACGCTGCGAATGCTGGTGGCGACGTTGTCACCGTCCCCGGTGGCCGCCGCGCGGTCCCACAGCGTCTTGTCGTTTCCTCGGGCGTACGGATCGGCGAGCACCTTGTTGGGGTTGAAGCGGAACCCGCCGTGCTCGGTGTCACGGGGACCATCGGCGCGGAAGGCGTAGATCTGCCCTGGCCGCACGCCCGCCACATGGCAGTGCCAGAAGTGGAAACTGCGGTGGTTGTCCGGGTCTAACCGGATCACGTGGGAGGGGGTGGGCGAGTCGTGCCGGTCGAATAACAGCAGCTCGACGTAGTAAGCGGATTCCGAGTACACCGAGAAATTCACGCCGGTTGCGTCAGGCGTCGCACCCAGTGGCTGGGGTACGCCCCTGGTCACCTCGTACATGTTCACGTCCAATCCGTTGGGGTCCCACCGAAGAGGGGCCCGCCACCCGGGACCCGTGTTCTGGGAGGAACGGCCACACTGGACAGTCGTGCGCCGTGGAAGACCGTGACCTCGTCCCCCAAGGCGGAGAAATCGACGATCATCGTTGGGCGGTCGAGGGTGGAGTGGATCTCGACCATGGAGCCCAGGTAGGAGTTCCGCAGCAGAGCACCTTCACCAACGATCGACGCGTTGCGGATTGCGGTCCCCTCGATCCGGCAGTGCGAGCCAAGGTCGACGTCATCGCCGATGTCGGCGTCGGAGATGTGAACCCCGGTGCCGATCTCGACGCCCCGTCCAATGCGGACGTTCGGTCCGATGTGGACCAGCCCATGCCGGAGCTTCTCCTCCAGGGTCAGCCCGGTGATTTCGTCTTTGGCGCGCAGACTGCTCTCGTGGATCCAGCACCGGGTCAATGACGGCACCGTCTCCCCGAAGGTGCGTGACATCCAGGGGTACTGACCGGCCAGGACCTCCTGCATGGTGATCAGGTAGTCCCGCACCGATCCCAGGTCTCCCATCGCCCGGATCGGCGCACTCATCACGACGTGGCCGTTGCTCACCAGCCAGGGCAGCAGGTCGCCGCCCCAGTCCAGCCGCTGCCGCGCCAGTTGCGCCAACCCCGGGTCATGCGCCGCGAGCCGAAGCGCGGCGCAGTCAACCAGGTACAACCCGGCGTTGGTGGGCAGCTGCCCCGCTCCCACCGTGGTGACTCCGTTCCGCTCCTGCTCGGCGAGCAGGTCAGCCAGGACCGACGGAGACGGCTTTTCCACAAATCGCTGGACCCGGCCTGTCTCATCGACTACGGGTACGCCGTATTTGTACGCAATATCCGCCGCGTCCCGCGTTACCGTGGCCACAGTGACGACAGCCTCGTTCCGGTCGTGGAACTCGACCAGCGCCTCCAAATCGAAGTCGAACACTGAGTCGACCGGGAAGACCAGCGCCCGCCCACCCAGATTCCAGTGATCGAAGTTGTGGATCGCCGCCGCCCCGGAGCCGGTGTTGTGTTTGTCCAGGCGAGTGCGTGAGAAGAAAACCTCAATCCCGAACCGGTCACCGGCGAGATCGATCAGAGAGCGGATCTGCTCCCGGTTCTCCTTGCCCTGGGCCACCACATACAGCCGTTTGATGCCCTGTTCGCGCAGCACATACAGGGACCACTCCAGGATCCTGCGTCCCAGGAATGGAATGAGCGCCTTGCTCCGCAGATAGGAGTCGGTTTTGAGGGTAAGCGGACGTGCCCGGAGGCCGCGCCCACCGGCTAACGCCACCGCCACGATCTCACTCACGGGTACTCCTGAGATTCACGGCGCGATTTGGTGACCGCATACTCGCCTCCCCCTCCACCGTGTCGATTCGTGTTCTATGTGCAGCCTGAACCGACACTCCCGCGCCTCCAAGGAGGTCGAGAGGATCCGACGGGACATACGACAGCCGCACCCAACTGGGGGAAGTCACCGAACGATCGAAAAGTCAACGAGAAAGTAAGAACTCACGATTCTCGCTCTGAAGCTCCACTCGCTTGGCCGAGTTATGCTGAGGTATCGGCTAATAATGCGGAATACCAGATAATGCCACATGACAAACGGGGATCAAGGATACGTCCCCTCCGGCGTATCCTTGATCCCCGTTGTGTCGGCTGTGAATTCGACCTTTTCCCTGTGTCCCGCCTCGCTCGCCCGTCTCGCCGTTGTCGCAGTCCGCCCGAGGTTACGCCAACTCCGTCAGCAGTGAGTACGCGGCGGCCGCCGAGAATAACGACAGATGGTGATCGACCCCTCGGTAGGAACGAACCCGGCAGTCCGCAAGGGGGAACCGCTTACTGAGCTCCGTCAACGTGTCACGCGCCGCCGACGCGTACCGCAGCAGCGGCAACGCCGCCTCCGCGGCCCCCGCGGTCAGGTTCGACAGCCAGACCGTAGGCTCGGTCGGCTGCCCATCGGGTGTGTTGTTTTTCTCCGGCCAAGACACGATCAACAACAGGGGATTTTTGGAGATGTGTCGCGCGGTGTCGATCTGGACCGGCACCGCGATGGCCTCCTGGTTCCGGGATCCACCAGGGGAACGCAGCAGATGACGGATCCCTTCTACGACCTGACGGATCGGCCAGCTGGTGTTGGGCCTGGGGGTGCCTAACGGCTCCACCGGCCGTGCCGCCCGGATCAGGGGGGTCACCCGTACCGAGGGCGTGGCACGAACCAGGAACACCTGATCGCGCGGCAGCAGCTCCGCCAAGAGCGGCTCCAGACGCCCTAAATCCGCGTCGACGACCAGCGGCAGCGACGGGCAGCCCCACGCCTCGACCAATTCGTCCCGCATGTCGGTGATCAGCCGCTGCTTAGGCCGGTGCCCCAGGTGGTCGGGGATCCGCGCCCGGCGCCGACGCTCGTGGTCGGCGTGCCAGGACTGAGGCAGAAACAGCCGCCAGTTGACCGGGCAACTGCCATGCTCGAACACCGCGGTGGTGACCAGCTTGATCTGACAGTTGGTCGCGGTCCCCAATTCGGGGACGAACTGCCGGTCCACCCCGGGCAGGTTGCGTCCCAACCGGGGAACGGCCACTTCGTGGACCACCCAGGCATACGGTCGACTGACGGCCAGCAACCGATCACAGATACGCCGCAGAACGTGTTCGCTGTGCCATGGGCTGTGATTGAGGAAATGTCTCAAACGGTGTCGTCCGGCCCGGCCTCCCGGGCTCGCTCCCCCTCTGGCACCCCGCCCACCGGCGCGAACCAGATCCCAGAGATAGGCGTATGCCGATCGCCGTTGATCAGCACGAGGGCAGGTGGCAAAGACGTCCTCGGTGAACTCGTAAAGCAACGGATCCACCGGGGTTTGAGCGAACTCGTCCGCCTCTTGATCTGTGTTCTGATCCAGCAGAGCCAGCAGCTCCGCTTCCTCGATCCGTCTCATAGAGGTCGACGCGGGTGAAGGATGGCGGTTGATAACCGCTCCCGACCCACCGCCGGCACTCGAGGTCCACGCCATCACGGCAGTTTCCTCACTGTAGTCCCCGGAAGCCGCCTTCCCGTTTCTGCCGACGCCTGCCGACATTGAACGGGTGATACGCGGCACTACACGCCGGAGTGTGAGGAGCGGAGCCATCGACCCTCTTTCAATCCGCTATCGATACCCCCTGTCCTGTCGATAGCGAATCAACAAGCTGTTGATTGCCGCTTGAAAGCGGAATGCTTTTGAGTATCCACCATCACGGGCGACCACCGTTCCGGCGACAAGCCCAAGCAGCTGGAACATGGACAGCCCCACACAACAACGGCATAACTCGTTGGAGGTCACAGTGAGTGTCAAGGTCTCTCGGTGGGTCGTAATGTCGGTTCTGACGGTAGGCGCTTTCATCACGGTAATGAATCCCGCTTCCGCATCATCCGATACCCCACCGGGCCCGTCGGTCTCTCCGAGCCCTAGTGTTTCGGAACCCTCCGACGGTCATGGACCGTGGGACTAGAGCATTGTTTGGAGCTCGGTCCTCCACGTACCTCAGCGACGATAGAACAAGGCTCCGAGCAATGTTTTAAGAACATCGCTCGGAGCCTCTCTTTCCCATCTTCAGTCAACAATCAGACAGAACCAGATAGCTTTTACAAACACTTAACTTAGGCGGTCACGCATGGCGCTCCAGGTACCCAGCAAACCGCACCATGTCATACCGGCTGTGCCATACTGGTTCTTTATTACACAGCGATAGACAATATTTCGTACCGCGGTCAGGCACGATGCCCTCACCTGAGCTCTCACCGCGAGCCGGCGTATCGACGCCCTCCAGCCTCACCCCGCAAGGTGCCCTCGCCCACACGGCATAGACAAGTGCAGCGGTCCCCTCATCGAGCGGGGAATGTCCGTCGGTCACGACGCTGCCGGGGAGTGGAACCGGGCGTGGCTCCTTGTGCTGTCGCCTCACCCCGTCAGTTGTCGCTGCCACACGGTGGAGAGGTCGTGCAGATACCCCCGAAGCCGAACGGCCGCGGCTTCGGCGGCGACTTTGTCGACTCGGGTCAGGACCTTAAAGGCCTCATTCCAGGTCTGGTACGCACCGTCGTAGTGGCCGATCTGGTACAGGGCCTTCCCCAGGTGCTCCAGCGCCTCAACCTCCTGGAGCGGAACCTCCAACTCCCGGAACTCTTCCAACGCCCGTCTGAATATCCCGATCGCCTCGGTCGTCTGCCGGCGGGCCAGGCACACCTGCGCCATGGAGAGCATCATGCGCGCCCTGATCAGTCGGTCTCCGACGTCGTGCGCGAGCTCCATCCCCTGCTGCAGGCTTTGCTCCGCCGCCTCCCACATACGTCGTTGGACCTGAACCGTGGCCAAGCCATACAGGGCGTACGCCTCGCCGACCCGGTCGTGTGCCGCCCGGGTCAGCTCCAACACGGTCTGGTACCTGCGTTCAGCGCTTTGCACATCACCTTGCAGAAGCGCGATCTCCCCCAGTCGGTGCGTCAACTGCGCCCGGAGCCGGTAGATGCCCGCGACGCTGGAGAGCATCCGCGCCTCCTCCAGGTACATCTGGGCCTTCCGATACTCATGGCGCTCGATGTAGATCTTGGCCATCCCATGGAGGGCATACGCGAGATGGAGCCGGTTCCCCACCCGCCGCAACGTGGTGGCGACCTGCTCGTAGAGCTCTAAAGCCTGATCCAGGTGGCCCCGTACCCGATGTACAAAGGCCACGTCTTGAGCGGCTAACGCCCAGCCGTGCTCGTCACCGATCTCCAGAAAGGTACGCATCGCCGGCTCCAGATGGTGCAGCGCTTCATCCAAGCGCCGTTGGAAGATCGCCAATCCGGCCAGCGAATAAAGAACCGCGGCCTCACCACGCCGGTTCCCAGCCCGACGGACCGCGGTCAGCGCGAGCTGGTGAGTCTCCTGCCAGTCCGAGAAGTAAGTGCCTAGCTCGAACAGCAGCACACTGGTCACCGCCAAGTCCCAACACAGCTCATCCCAGCCGTGCCGCGCCGCCTGACGAATCGCGCTGACCAGCGCGGTCCGCTCTCGTTCGAACCACTCGTACGGCGAGGCGACCAGACGGCTAACCAAGGTGGGAGGCAGGGACCAGCGAAGCGCGTTTCCATGCAGGGTGGTGCCGACCCCGCATTCCCGGTTGTACGCCTCCTCAGCGAGAAACAGCCAGGCCCCTAAAGCACGACGCAGGGCTTCCTCCTGCTCCTGAGGGGTTTCCTCGGCCTGCAATCGCTCCCGGGCGAACACCCGGACCAGGTCGTGGAACTGGAACCGCGGAGGCGCCCCCGCGCCGCCACCGGTGGCGTCCAGTAGATGCGCGTCCACCAAGGACTCCAGATGGTCCTCGGCTTCCGTCAGGTCAATACCTAACAAGGGGGCGCTCACCCACGATGGAAATTCGGGTGTCTCTAGCAGGCTGAGCCGGCGAAAAAGGCGTCTGGCCTGGGGTGTCAGGCTCTCGTAGGTCAGCTGAAGGCTGGCGCGCATCCCCAGCTCGCCGTGGACCAGCTCGTCCAGTCGCCGCTGTTCATCGGCGAGTCGGTCCACCAACTGCCAGATCGGCCAGTGGGGACGGGCCGCCAACCGTGCGGCCGCGATCCGTAGCGCCAACGGGAGACCACCGCATAGCTCAATCAGTTCTCGAACCGCTGCCGGCTCTTGCTGCACCCTGGCCGTGCCGAGCACCTTGGTGAGCAGCTCGGTGGCGCTTTCGGCACCGAGCACCCCAACCTCCACATGCTGCACGCCGGGAAAGACCGTCAGACGGGTACGGCTGGTGATGATGACCGCGCAACTGGAACTGCCCGGCAGCAACGGCAGCACCTGGGATTCGGTGGCGGCGTCGTCGAGCACGATGAGCACCCGACGGTCGGCCAGCCGACTGCGGTACAGCTCGGCTCGTTCCTCCAGCGAGGCGGGCAACGCCGCGCCTGTCACCCCAAACGCCCGCAGGAAACGCTCCAGCATGTGCGCGGGATCCGCGGGCTCCCCGGTTCCCCCGTGCAGTTCGGCGTACAGCTGTCCATCGGGGAACTCGTCTTGGAGTTGGTGGGCCAGGTGAATCGCCAGTGCGGTTTTACCGATCCCTCCGCGTCCCGTAATGACCACGATCTTCACGGGACGCGGCTCTCCGTCCTCACCGGTATCGGCGGTCAGCTGTCGCCGCATCTGCTCCAGCACCGCCTCCCGGCTGGCGAAGTCAGCGACATCCGCGGGTAGCTGACGGGGACGTGGCGGGGCCGGCGGTGAGGACGTCGTCACTAGGGATGGACGACTCATCAGGTGTGGACGCCCCAGGCCCGGGTCCCCGGACAGGATCGCTTTCTCCAGGGCGCGCAGCTCTTCACCAGGCTCCAGTCCGAGCTCCTCGATGAAGGTTCGGCGAGCCCGCCGGTAGACGGCCAACGCCTCTGCCTGCCGACCGGCCTGATAGAGCGCGTTCATGTAGTGCGCCCACAAACGCTCGCGCAGCGGGTTCTCGGCGACCAGTTCAGCCAGCTCACCGATCACCTGTTGGTGCAGGCCGAGCGTCAGCTCATAGCCGATGCACTCCTCCAACACAGACAGGCGACGCTCGTTCAGTCGCGTCGCTCCCATGGCGACCAGGTCGCTGCGCAGGCCTTCCAAAGGGGTTCCACGCCACAGCGCCAGCCCTTCTCGGAGCCGCTGAACGGCGTACTCGATCCGGTGCTCGCTCGCGGCCGTCATGCCCTCGTTCGCCAGCTGTTCGAAGCGTTTGGCGTCGAGTTCAGACTCCTCGATCCGTAACAGATAGCCGGGGGCGCGGGTGATGATGCCCTCATCCGTCACGACCTTTGCCAGAGCCCGCCGCAGACCGGAGACGCAGATCTGGATTTGTGACCGGGCAGTCGGCGGCGGATTGTCACCCCAGACAGCGTCGATCAACCGACTGGTGGGGACGACTCGGTTCGCTTCCAACAGCAGCATAGCCAGGACTACTTGCTGCCGGGGTCCGCCAATATCAATGGTCTCATTGGGCCCGCCTACCTCTAACGGGCCAAGAATGCGGAACTTCATGCGCTCCGGCCCCCGCTTCAGAAGTCGCAAGAACTATCTTCTTGGCACCCCGCACCCGTCTCTCCGATCGGCTGCGAGCGGCGGGTTTGTCAGCGATCACCTTCCTCTCACCCGAGTCAATACCCGGCCGCCCAGCACATGATCACCAAGCCTCTGATCAGCGATGATCAGTCTGTGGTTCTGGTACGGATGGACTGATCCTCTGCTCGTCAGATCACGCCTGTCTTCTTGAGTAGTCGATCTCGGCCTGACCTACGAACCGCTGCTCTCAGCCCGCCAGATACCTCACCGACAGATAAATATACGGCACAGGCGCGTTTGTAGGAGTACCACAACCGTTCTAGGTTCGTTAACTCCTGAACAGGCACGAGTTAAGTTCACGCAATTAGGGGGATAACTTGTCACACGCTTATTGTGTGTTTATACCATTAAACCGATATATCCATAAATCTCATCTATCTTGATAGGAATCACATCAAACCAACGACGCCGGCCCCGTCTTGAACCTATGAGCCGTTCCCCCTGACGCTACCCGTCCGGTATCGACTCCTATTCAGCGGCCACCCTCACACCATCCGACCGACTACGACCAGCTTGAACCATATATTCATTACACATCGTAGTCGATCGACAACGCATCAGTTACTGGGTAGGTCTGACATGTCAGGATGAAGCCTTCCGCTACTTCCTGTGACGTCAGCGCGTAGCACCGTTCCATCCGCGCCCGCCCAGCGGTCACTCTCGCCCGGCAGGTACCACAGACACCGCCGGTACATGAGAATGGAGTCTCCGGCCGTTCCCGGCGAATCCTGTCCAGCAACCGTTCCCGGCGTCCTATTCGTAGTGTAGTGATCCGCCCGCCGAGCCGAACCGTAAGGACGCAATCCCCTTCATCGGGCTCTGTGATGTCACGGGCTTGTTCTGTCGCTCGCGCTGATTGAGAGATGTCATCTCCCACGAAGAAAAACTCCAGGTGAATACGTTCCCTTGGAACGCCCCGCCCGCTCAGAACACTCTGCGCCGCTTCCACCACACCATACGGCCCGCAAAGAAACCATTCATCTACAGGATCGGATGTCGGGAGCAACGCATCCAGCAACCGACTGATCCGTTCCGCGTCCAGTCGTCCGGTAAGTAGTTCCGCGTCCCGGCTCTCGCGGGAGAGAACATGAACGATATGCAGACGCGCGGGATATCGGTCCTTAAGATCGGCAAGTTCGTCGACGAACATGACGGAGTTCGCAGTCCGATTCCCGAAAATTATCGTGAACCGGCTGCCGTTCTCGGTCTCCAGAGCGGTCGCCACGAGCGACAACACCGGCGTGATCCCACTACCGGCGACAATGGCGCCATAGTGTCGAGAACGCTGGGGGTCGAAGTCGGTGGTGAAGCCGCCCAACGGCGGCATCACATCGATCTCATCGCCCACCGCCAATGTCTGGCGGGCGTACTCGGAAAAGACACCTCCGGGAATCAACCGGATTCCGATCCGCAACCGTCCCGACCTGGCCAGCTCCCGAGGCGTGGAGCACACCGAGTAGGAGCGTCTGACCTCGCCATCAGGTCCGGCCCACCGGATCGTCACGTGCTGTCCGGCCCGGAAGGCGAAGGCCTCCCGCAACGGGGTGGGCACGTCGAAGGTCACCGCGATCGCGTCGGAGGTCAACCACTCCCGTTCCCTTACCCGCAGCCGGTAAAACCGGGGCCGACGCCGCGTCGGTCGGGTCACCGTGACGGTAGCCATGACCGTCCTCCACCCGCCCGCCTCGGCCGATGTGCCACGGCCCCTGTGGTGGTGGCGCGCCTCATCGACCCGATCATCCTCATCAGCTGCGTCAACGCTCCCGAAGCACTCAAAACGCCTTGATGTGTTCAAACGGCTCCTGGCAAGTGTGGCAGCGCCACAGCGCCTTACAGGCCGTTGGACCAAATCTGCTCAACTGTTCGGTGTCGACTGACCCGCATCGTGGACACCGCACGCTCAACCGCAGAGCCACGGCGGTTCCGGCGGCCGGTCCGGGAGGCGCGATGCCGGCGGCCCGCAGTTTGCGCCGAGCCGGCTCACTGATCCAGTCAGTACTCCACGGGGGATTCAGCACGGTGCGGACCTCCACCCGCTCCGCCCCAGCCGCCCGAGCCGCGTCCACCACATCACGCCGGATGGTCTCCAGCGCGGGACATCCGGAATAGGTCGGGGTGACGGTGATCGTGACGCCCCCGTCGTCGGTGATCTCCACCCCGCGGAGAATGCCCAGTTCCGCGATGGTAAGCACCGGAAGCTCAGGGTCGGGCACGGCGGCCACGACCTTCCGGATCCGCGCGCCCTGCTCCGACATCGTCACCACCGCGTCGCCGTGGGGTACGCCCGGCGTACCGACTGCATCTGCGCCAGCAGATAGCTCAACGTCTCTGTGTGGATGCCGCGCCGCCCACCGGTGGGGGCCCAATCCTCGGTCGGCGGCTCCAATGTGGCCTCCCGCAGCAGCGACTCCACCGTGGCCCGCCACGGCTGGCGCAGCTCCCCCGGCCGGACCGCCCGCCCATCCGCGGCCAGCTCGTCGGTGACCTCATCGTCCTCGAACAGCTCATGCGTGTAGGGCCAGACCTCCTCCAACGCCTGCCGCATTCGGCGATGCGACTCGGGGGTGCCGTCCCCCAGCCGCAGCGTCCACAAGCGGGCGTGATCGACGTGGTAGGCGGTCTCCTTACGTGCCTTGGCCGCGATCGCTGCCAGCCGTTCATCGGCGCTGGCCGCCAGCCGTTGGTACAGCAGATCCTGGTAGACGCCGAAGCACAACAGTTTGACGATGGTCTGGGCGAAGTCTCCGTTGGGCAGCTCCACCAGCTGACAGTTGAGAAACTCCCGATCGCTACGGAAGTAGGCCAAGGCGTCCTCATCGCGCCCCGCGCCCTCCACCTCGCCGGCATAGGACAGCAGCAGGCGCGCCTGCCCCAACTGGTCCAGCGCGATGTTCGCCAGCGCCATGTCCTCCTCCAGCACGGGGGCACGGCCGACCCACTCACTCAACCGCTGCGCCATGATCAGGGCGTCATCCCCAAGGCGCAGCAGATAAGTGAACCAGGTCATAGCTGCTCGACCCCCTCCGGAACCGGATAGAAGGTCGGATGACGGTAGATCTTGTCGGCGGCGGGCGCGAAGAACGGATCCTTCTCATCCGGGCTGGACGCTGTGATCGCGGCGGCCGGCACCACCCAGATGGAGACCCCTTCTCCCCGCCGGGTGTACAGGTCGCGGGCGTGCCGCAGCGCCATCTCGGCATCGGGCGCGTGCAGGCTGCCCACGTGGGTGTGGGCCAGGCCGCGCCCGGGCCGCACGAACACCTCCCACAACGGCCAGCTCATCAGGCCACCTCGTCAGGCACGGCCGGCGCCCTGGGCGGGCCTGCCGTCCCGGACGACTGTGACGCGGCCCTGGCAGCAGCCTTGGCGGCGTACGCGACCGCGGCCTCGCGTACCCACGCCCCCTCCTCGTAGGCCGTCCGTCGATGGGTCAGCCGTTGCCGGTTGGCCGGGCCTCGCCCCGAGATCACCGCAAACAGTTCGTCGTAGTCCGGTGGGGTGAATTCCCAGTGGCCGGTCTTCGCGTTGAACCGCAACGCCGGATCAGGCAGCCGCACCCCCAGCACCTCGGCCTGCGGCACGATCATGTCGACGAACTTCTGCCGCAGGTGATCGTTGCTGAACCGCTTGATCCGCCAGGCCATCGACCGCTCGGTGTGAGTGGAGATGGCGTCTGGCGGACCGAACATCGCCAGACTCGGGTACCACCAGCGGTCCACCGCGTCCTGCGCCATCGCCCGCTGCTCATCGGTTCCCCGCGTCAGGGTGTACAGGATGTCGAAGCCTTGGCGCTGGTGGAAGGACTCCTCCTTACAGATGCGGATCATGGCGCGCGCGTACGGCCCGTAGGAGCAACGGCACAGCGGCACCTGGTTGACGATGGCCGCGCCGTCCACCAGCCAGCCGATCGCGCCCACGTCGGCCCAGGTGAGGGTGGGGTAGTTGAAGATCGAGCTGTATTTCTGGCGACCGTCGAGCAGGCGACGCTCCAGGTCGTCCCGGGACACCCCCAAGGTCTCGGCGGCGGCGTAGAGATAAAGACCGTGACCGGCCTCGTCCTGGACCTTGGCCAGCAGGATCGCTTTACGTGCCAGGGTCGGCGCCCGCCCGATCCAGTTACCTTCCGGCTGCATCCCGATGATCTCGGAATGCGCGTGTTGGGCGATTTGGCGGATCAGGGTACGCCGATACTCCTCAGGCATCCAATCCCGCGGCTCGATCGTGGAGTCCGCGGCGATCGTCGCCTCAAAGGCTTCCTGCTCGGCGCTGTCCACCTCCTCAGTGTTACAGCGAATCCACGCTGCGGCAACACACTGTAATATCGCCTGGTCAACCGTTGCCGCAACGCTTTTGCACGTTTGACGCTGCGCCCCTTGTCCGCGTCTTATCCGCCTTATTCCTTATCCGTCGCTCTGCTGACCGTGGCCCGTAAAGGCGAGCTCGGGGCCATCCGGCGGCAAGGGCGGCACCGCACCCAAAGCCGCGGCTCGGGCGGCGAATTCACACAGCCCAGCGAGCTGCCGCTCCCCCAGCGAGAAGTCCAAGGCCCGGAAGTACGTCGCCAACGTCTCAGCGTCGAACGGTTCCCAGCGCGCCGCCGCCCGCGCCACCTCGTCCAGCTCTCCCAGGAACAGCTCCTTGGACGTCAGGAACGCTTCATGCACGTCCTTGGTCAGACCGGGATGATCCGCCAGGTAGGCGCGGCGAACCGCCCATACCGCAAACACCATCGGGAGCCCGGTCCACTCCCGCCAGGCCTGCCCCAGGTCAGTCAACACCAGTCCACGCCGCGGCGCCTCATAGGTGGCCCGCAACGCTACATCACCGATGAGCACCCCCGCGTCGGCCTCCAGCAACATCTGGGTCAGATCTGGCGGACACCGGAAGTAGTCCGGCCGCACTCCGTACCGGGAGGCCAGCAGCATCTGAGCCAACAGCACGCCGGTCCGACTGGTGGACCCCAGCGCGACGCGCCGCCCGTCCAGCTCCTCCACCGGCACCGTGGAGACCATGTTCACCGACAGCACCGGCCCGTCACTGCCGACCGCCAGACCGGGAAGCACGACCAGCTGGTCGGCGTGCCGGAGGTACTCCACCAAGCTGATCGGCCCGATGTCCAGATCCCCCGCCACCAGGGCTTCGCTGAGCCGATCCGGGGTGTCTTTCGTCAACTCCACGTCGAGCAACGCCCCGGAACGCATCAGACCCCAGTAGAACGGCAGACAGTTCAGGAACTGAATGTGGCCGACCCGCGGACGTTGCGGCTGCTCAGTCACGTCCTTCACGGAAGGCCACGCTACGCCCTCCGGCGCCGCGTCCCCTCTGGACCCAGTCCGACAGGCCGTCGGATCACACCCGTCCGGCGGGGACAGAGAAAATCAGAAGACACAGGTACGCGCGGGCCGCTAGGCTCTTTGGCTTTCGTGCCACGCGTACCCGTCATAGCCGGGCACAGCCGGTACCGCCCGCCCCTGTCCGAGGGTGGCCGGAGCGCCGGGCGGCCAATGGCGGTGGGTCTCCACGGTTAATCCGCTCCCTCACCTCGACAGGAACTGGCATGACCACGTCCTCCGAGACCCCGACATCACGCTCTGACCGAAACACGACGCCCCTGCTCTCCGCCCACACCGATGACGACTCTCTTCAGCCGACCCCAGCCGTGGTGGACCTGGAGGCCGAACTAGCGGCAGAACGCGATCATCTCGCGGCTTCCCGACGCGCTCTGGCCCGGATGCGGCGACAAGCCGAAGAGTTGTTCCGCACCGGCGCCCAAGTCGCCGGGGACGGATTCAGCGCCGAATCCCTCGGCACAGCGCTGTCCAGGCGTCTGGCCGAACTCGCCGACGACCCCGACACCCCGCTGTTCTTCGGTCGTCTCGACCATGCCGACGGTGAACACGCCGGCGAGGCGTATCACATCGGACGTCGCCACGTCATTGACGAGGCCGGATCCCCCATGGTGATCGACTGGCGGGCTCCGGTCTCGACCGCTTTTTACCGGGCCAATGCGACCGATCCGATGGGGGTGGGCCGTCGCCGCCGATTCGGCTTCGTCGGTGGCGAGCTAACGAGCTTCGAGGACGAGCACCTCGCGCAGGGACAGGAGCTGGGGCGTGACAGTCGCATCCTCACCGCCGAGATCGAACGCCCGCGGGTGGGGCCGATGCGGGACATCGTCGCCACCATCCAGCCCGAACAGGATGAGCTTGTCCGCGCCGAACTGGAGGAGTCGATCTGCGTCCAGGGAGCGCCCGGTACCGGAAAGACCGCGGTGGGGCTGCACCGCGCCGCGTACCTGCTGTACGCCTACCGGGAGCGGATACGGCGGGCAGGGGTGCTGGTGGTGGGGCCCAGCGCCGCCTTCCTGTCCTACATCGCGGCTGTCCTGCCCGCGCTGGGTGAGATCGACGTCAAACAAATGACCGTGGACGACCTGGTCAACACGGTCCCGATCCGCGCCACCGACTCCGAGGAGGTGGCGTACGTCAAACACGACCTTCGGATGGCTGAGGTGATCCGGCGGGCTCTGCAGGCCCACATCACCGAGCCGGAGGATTCTCTGGTGGTCTCCGACGGCGCCACCCGCTGGCGGATCGGCGTTGAGGAGCTGCGGGACATCGTGGCCAGAATCCGAGCCGACAATCTCCCCCACACGGTGGGCCGGGAGCGGCTGCAGGCTCACGTGGTCGCTGCGCTGCGGCGCCGCAATGAGGCCCGGGGTGCGGCTCCTGGGCAGGCGTGGGAACGCCGCATGGCACGCGCCATCCGAGGTTTTCTCGACGCGGTCTGGCCCGCCGTCACCGCTCCCGCGCTGGTGGCCCGGCTGCTGAGCGACCAGGAGTTCCTGTGGACGGCGGCCGATGGCCTGCTCAGCGAGGCGGAGCGGGAACTGCTCCTGTGGAAGCGCCCGCCCCGCAGTCCACGCAGCGCGCGCTGGAGCACCGCCGACGCCTTCCTCATCGACGAGGCCGCCGGGCTCATCGAGCGAATGCCCAGCTATGGACACGTGGTCGTGGATGAGGCCCAGGACCTTTCCCCCATGCAGTGCCGCGCGATCGCACGCCGCAGCACGCACGGCTCCCTGACCGTGCTCGGAGACCTTGCGCAGGGCACCACACCATGGGCGGCGCAGCGCTGGGAGACCACGCTGGAGCATCTGGGCAAGCCGACCGCCCGGGTGGTTCCGCTCACCCTCGGGTTCCGGGTCCCCGCCGCCATCCTGACCCTCGCCAACCGGCTACTGCCCACCCTGGACGTGAACGTCCCACCGCCCACGTCTCTGAGGCGTGACGGCGCCCTCGACCTGCGGCACGTGTCCGATCTCGACGCCGCCACGGTGACGGCCGTCCAGGAGGCGTTGACGTATGAGGGGTCGGTCGCGGTCATCGCCGCGGATGCCGACGTGGCGGGCCTCCAGGAGCGGCTTGGGGAGCTGACGACCGAGGCCCGACTCAGCGTGGTGCCGGCTTCTCAGGCCAAGGGTCTGGAGTTCGATCACGTTGTCGTGGTCGAACCCATCCGGATCGTGGAGGCCGAGCCGCGCGGGCTGCACCGGCTGTACGTGGTGCTCACCCGCGCCGTCTCCCGCCTCACGGTGCTGCACGCCCGTCCGCTGCCCGCGCCACTCGCCGCGTGATCAGCCGCGATCGGTTCGGTTGGTTACGCTCAGCCGTTCAGCCCACTCCGCCATTCAGCCGCCGAAGGCCGCCGCGTTTTCCCGGACCCATTGGGCAAAGGAGCGGGGCGGCCTTCCCGTCACCTTCTCCACGGTCGGCAGCACCGTGTACCCGACCTCCGGCGGATCAGTTCGCATCTGAATGAAGAATTCGATGTCCGCGTCGCTGAAGCCCGCCTGACGCCATTCGGCGATCACCTCGTCCCGGCTCAATTCGACGAAGCGCACCTGGCGACCGAGCACCTCGCTGATCACTCTTACCTTGTCCACCGTGGTGAGCACCTCCGGCCCGGTCAGCCAGTACTGCTGACCGGCGTGTCCGTCGGTGGTCAACGCGGTCGCGGCGACCGCCGCGACATCCGCGTCGTGGACCATCGCGCTCTTCGCCTCTGGGAAGCCGTCCCGCACCACCCCGTCGGCCTTGATGGAGTCGGCCCATTCCAGGGCGTTGGACATGAACTCCCCCGGAGCGAGGAATGCCCACTCCAACCCGCTGGCCTCCACCGCTTCCTCCAGCGGGGTTTTGAACACCTCACCCTTCAGCACCGTCACCCGGCGTACGCCCGCCTGCACCGCCAGGTCCACGATCTGTTCGCCGTTGGTGAGCGGGGAAAAGTCCGCGCCGTCGAAGTTGATTAAGTGGGCGGCGGTGACGCCGTCGAATGCCGCCTTGAGACTCTCGGGATCAGTGAGGTTCCCCGCCACTACCTCGACCCCGGTGGGTAGCGCCGCTCGTGAGGGGTCTCGGGTGAGGGCTCGCACCCGGTGCCCGGCGGCCAGCAACTGGTCGATGAGCGGACGGCCGACATGACCGGTCGCCCCCGTCACAAGAATCGTCTGTGCGGTCATGCCGGGAACGGTATGACCGCTTCAGGTCAGCTCCTGTCCTCTACTTTTCGCTTCTTAATTTCTATTTCCCGTAGCGCGGCTCCGCCCCTCGGACCTCACCCGCGTGGAAGCGCGTACCCCTAACCCCTATCCGAAGCTCACCTCGGCAGGCCTCGATCCAGGCTGATCAGGGGTTGGTGAGGTGCGCTGCGGGTGCCGGTACCCGCAGCGCACCGTACGGCTTTGCTGGCCTCATGAGCCGACGGAGCGGCGGACCGGGACCACCAGCGGACCGGCGGGCCCGTCCAGCACCGTGACATGGGCGCCGTAGTAACGAGCGAGGTTGTCCCCGGTGAGCACCTGCCGGGGCGTCCCCGCCGCCACCACCTTCCCGGCGGCGAGCAGCACCATGTGGTCGGCGTACTCCCCCGCGATGATCAAGTCGTGCATTGTGGACAGCACGGTCAGGCCGTGGTCCCGCCGCAGTTCATCGACGAGCTCCAGCACGTCCTGTTGATGCCCGATGTCTAGGGCGCTGGTCGGCTCGTCCAGTAGCAGCACCGTGGCGCCCTGAGCCAACGCCCGGGCGAGGAACACCCGCTGCCGCTCACCACCGGACAGCGTCTGCAGGGCGCGGTCGGCGAACCCGATCAGGCCGAGTCGGGTCAGCTGTTGTTCAGCCACCTTCAGGTCGGCCGCGCTCTCCCGACCCAGGGGGGAGATGTAGGGGGTACGCCCGAGCAACACATAGTCAAACACCGTCATTCCGGGCGGCACCGCGGGATTCTGCGGGACGAGCGCGATCCGGCGGGCGCGTTCCCGACGCCGCAGTCGGCGTACCGGCTCCCCGTCCACCTCGACCGAGCCGGTGAAGGCGATCAGGCCCGCGACCGCCCGCAGCAGCGTCGACTTGCCGGCCCCGTTGGGGCCGATCACGGTGACCCAGGCTCCCGCCGGCACCGTCAGGTCGACGCCGTCAACGACGCGGACACCGCCCAACTCAACGGTAAGGCCCCGTACCTGGATGGTGGTCATACCGATATCCGTTTCGCGGTCCGCATCACCAACACGAAGAACGGTGCGCCGAGGAAAGCGGTGACCACGCCGATCGGAAGCTCGGCCGGCGCGAGAACGACCCGGGCGGCGAGGTCTGCGAGCACCAGGAAGGCGGCGCCGAATAAGGCACACAACGGCAGGATCACCCGGTAGCTGTGCCCCACCAGCAGTCGGATGGTGTGCGGCACGATGATGCCGACGAATCCGATCAGCCCGCTGACCGCGACCGCCGCCGCGGTTCCCAGGGAACAGACCACCAGCAACAGGTAGCGGACGCGTTCGGGGTGCAGACCGAGGCTGCCGGCCTCCTCATCCCCGACGGACATCACGTCCAAGGTCCGGCGGTGCAGCAGGATCACGATCGCACTGAAGGCCACGTAGGGCAGCAGCAGAAGCACCTCGCGCCACCCTGCGACCGACAGTCGCCCCAGCATCCAGGAGTACACCTCCCGGAGCGTGTCGACGTGGCGCTGCTGCAGATAGGTCTGGACCGCGGTGAGGAAGCTGGCTACCGCTACCCCCGCCAGGATCAGGGTGGCCGTGGAGCGATGGCCGCCGCTGCTCGCCCCGAGAAGGTAGGTCATGCCCACCCCCACCAACGCGCCCACAAAAGCAGCGAGCGGAAGGAACACGGAGCTGATGCTCATGTCGTTACCGCCGCGCAGCACGATCGCGACGGTGGTCCCCAGCCCGGCGCCGGCAGCCACCCCTAACAGATAGGGGTCGGCCAACGGATTGCGGAAGACGCCCTGGTAACAGCCGCCGGCCAAGGCGAGCATGGCACCGACCAGCAGCCCCAGCACCACCCTGGGCAGTCGCAGCTCCCAGATGATGGCCGCTTGCCGCTCCTCCAGTCCGCTGTGGACAGCGACTCCGGGGATCCGGTCCACCAGTTCCACGGCGACGGCGCCGGGCGGGAGCGACACTGGCCCGAAGGCGATCCCCGCGATCAGGGCGACGATCACCGCTCCTGTCGCGATGAGGAGCCAGCGTGCCCTCAGACGGGTGGGGCCCACCGTCAATGCCCGGGGCCCCACGCCTTTGCCGAGGGTACGGTTTTGGTCACGGTTCACGCCTGGGACACCGTTCACGCTGCGGCCGCGATCACCGCGTCGGCGATAACCTCCAGCAGATCCACCACCCGAGGTCCCCACCGCGACGCGATGTCGTCGTTGAGTTCCACCACGTTCCCGTTTTGGACGGCGCTAATCCCGTCCCAGCCTGGACGCGCCGCTACCGTCTCGGCCGTCTGCTGGCAGCACACCGTGTCGGCGAGGAAGATTAGATCCGGATCCGCCTCGATGATGTACTCGGCGGACAGCTGCGGATACCCCCCGTTGTCCGCATCTCCCTCACTGGCGGCGTCGGCGATGTTCTCCAAGCCGAACAGCCCGTACAGCTCACCGAGGAAGGTATTCGAGGTCACCGAGTAGAAGGTCGGGTCCAGCTCGTGATAGTAGGTCGGCGCTTCATCCCACTCCGGTATCCCGGCCACAAGCTCATCGATGTCGGCGCGCATCTGCTCGATTAGGTCGGTCGCTTCCTCGGGGTGGCCGGTGAGTTCACCGAGCTGCTCGATCTGCAGATAGGTGTCCTCCAGCACCATCGCCGCCGGGGCCTGGTACACCGGGATCTGTAACTGCTCCAGCGAGGCCACCAGATTGTTGGCGTCACCGCTGATGACCACCAGGTCCGGTTCGTACCCGGCCACCGCTTCGGCGTTAGGCGTGAACCCCGACAGATCGGTACGCGGAGCCTCCTCGGGGTAGGTGGACTGGTCATCGACCGCCACCACCTGGTCGCCCGCGCCGATCGCGAACAACATTTCGGTGGCCGTCGGTGACAGCGACACGATCCGCTCCGGCCGCGCCTCCAAGGTCACCTCCCCCAGGGGGCCTTCCACGGTGACCGGGTACGCGGAACCGTCCTCAGTGGACTGGGAGGGCGTGGGGGTGGGGTCTTCTTCGCCGCACGCGGCCAGCAGAACGGTGGTCGTCAGGAGGCTGATCAGCAGTACTCGTTTTGGTCTCATCGGGTCTCCTATCACGTTGCGCTTCCGGGTGGGCTTCGCTGACAGGTGACAGGAGACCTGTCCGCGAGGCGCCCTTCCTCGAGAGCGCGATTCGCGTGACACGGAACCGCAGGCGACCTGACTTAGCCGCGCGCACGGACCGTGGCGCGGACATCACAGTTGCGGGACAGTGCCGGATTCTCACCGGACTTCGCTGCGGAACCGCCGTCTCAGACCGTAGCGCATGATCAGCGGCGCACTATCGGGTCTTCGGACGCTTCCACGGCAGCGGCTTTGGGCTCACGGATCTTGCTCACGGATCTTCTGGTCAGGTGTCCTGTGGCCAGGACTGAAGGCTCCAGAACCGAAGAATCCAAAATTGGAAGAATCCAGAAGTGAAGGATTAGGGCATTGCGGACCGGAGCCGGCAGGTCAGCTCCTGCACCGGCACGGCGGCGAGCCCGTCCTGTTCCACCCGCTGGGCTAACGCGCGCGCCCACGTGATGAGTCCGGCCACGTCCACCCCGTGGGGCGGCTGACTCAGATACCTCTCCAGGCGATGGGCGGCGCGCTGGAGCAGTCGCACGGTTCCGACGGGATTCCCGCGCCGCGCATGGGTGAGGCCCACGGCCAGTTGGGCCAGGGCCCGCCACAGCTCCCGTTCTGAGTCAGGCGCGGCTTTCCAGGCGCTTTCTAACACCTCATGGGCGTGGAACGGGCGACCGGTGTCCAGCAACCGTTGCGCCTCGTTCAGCGATTCATCCGGCGGCAGCACCAGGTCGTCGGGCATTCCCTCCACGCCCGGCGCGCCGTACGGTAGGGGCCTACCCAGCTCATCTCGAGGACGGGCGTTACGCGGCCGTCCAGCAGCGTCCCGATCCCGACCGCCACGTTGCCCATGGCCACCGTTCACGCCCTGACGACCTCCTTCACCGTGACCACCACCATCCTCCCGCCGCGGCTAGTGTCCCTTGTGGCTCACATGGTGCCTCGGCGTGTGGCGCTGAGCGGGTCAGGCACGTCACACGGCTGACGTTCTGAGGTGGAGGCGTCCGGCCCGATGCCGCATCGCCCGACTCAAAGAAATCTCCATATGTTTCAACAGTGGCGAAAGTTGTCGTCGCTTCGGAATAGTGAAGGTACGGTCTTCGGCACAGGAGGCGACGATGACAAGACCCTGGGCTCTCCTCCTCGTCATGGCGCTCGGCGCCACCACCCTGGCGGTCGCCGGCCCCACACCGGCCAGCTCCGCCGCCGCATCCGTCGCTGTCGATGACGCACCGGTCAACTTCCATCGCTGGCAGACTCACCGCCAGTGGCGCTCCGGCACCGCGGCGGGTGTGAAGGTCACACCAGGACCCCGGCCAGCGGTGACGCTGAGCCGACCGATCGGCACGACGGACTACACCGACCCCCACACCGGCATCACCCGCACCTGGGAGTACGGCACCTGGACCTCCCCGTTTTACGAGTTGAACTTCGGCGCCACCGAGGTGGTGCCCTCTTGGAACGCGCGTACCCCCGCCGGCACCTGGCTGGCCGTGGAAACCAGGGTGCGGTACGCCACCGGTGAACTGTCGCCCTGGTACGTCATGGCCCGCTGGGCCTCTGGTGATCAGGACATCCGCCGCACCACCGTCAACGGTCAGGGTGACCGTTACAGCACGGTTTGGACCGACACCATCGCCATCGACAACCGCGATGTCACCCGCATCCGGGCGTACCAGATTCGGCTGACGCTCTACCGGGAGCCGGGCTCACGGATCAGCCCACAGGTCTGGATGGTCGGCGCGATGGCCTCGGACATCCCGCCCCGGTTCACGGTGGAGCCCAGCACCGGCGGCATCGCCTGGGGTATCGAACTGAACGTCCCCCGCCGTTCTCAAAACATCCACATTGGCGAATACCCCGAGTACAACGGAGGCGGCCAGGCCTGGTGCAGCCCGACCTCGACAACCATGGTCCTGGAGTACTGGAACCGGCACCCCTCGGAAGAGGATCTGGCCTGGGTCGACCCCAGCTACCAGGACCCGCAGGTCGACCACGCTGCCCGCATGGTCTTCGACTACGCGTATGACGGCGCCGGCAACTGGCCGTTCAACACCGCCTACGCCGCCACCTACCACGACATGGAGGGCATCGTCACCCGACTGCATTCCCTGACCGAACTGGAGCTGTTCATCCGGGCCGGTATCCCGGTGGTGACCTCACAGTCCTTCCTAGCTGAGGAGCTCGACGGCGCCGGCTACGGCACCGCGGGACACCTTTTCGTGGTCATCGGCTTCACCAGGGACGGTGACGTGGTCGTCAACGACCCGGCGTCGCCCTCCAATGAGGCGGTCCGCCACGTCTACCAGCGGGAACAGTTCGAGCAGATCTGGCTGCGCACCCAGCGGTACCGTGCGGATGGCTCCATCGGCAGCGGCAGCGGCGGCATCGTCTACCTGATCAAACCCCGCCAGGTCCCCTGGCCGCGGGTCCTCGACCGCGTCAACCCCAACTGGTGAACACCCAAACCGCCTGGCGAGGCGGATAAGTGACATCGGATGAGCGACATCCAGGTATCACCGCGGGTAAGACCAACCCGCTAACGGATAACGCTCCTCCGGCTAACGTCATACCCGTGAGCGATGACGGTTTCGCCAGACCGGCTGCGGCGGTGCCGCCACAGTCCTCCGCAACCCCATGGCCTCAATCCCCTGCTCCGGCGCCACCGGAGCCAGGAGCAGCACCGGGACCGGGGCCAACGGGAGGACCGAGTACACACCCTGACTCGGGCCCGTACGCGGGGGCGGCGGCACCGTCCGTGAGTGGCGCGACGGCGCCGATCCCGCCGACCATCGGACCGGTTGCGCCGATTGTGCCGAGCGGTTCGACGCAGCTGCGTCGCTTGGCCCCGTCGATCGTCGCGGTGTGGACCATCGGGACGGCGATCTTCTGGGGTTGTGTCACCCTCACATTCGGGCTGTTCACCCTCGCCTCAGCGTTGAGCGGGAACATCCCCATCGCGATGCTTTTGACGCTGGCCATGGCCGCCTCCGCACTCCTGGGTGGGTTCCTCAGTTGGTGGTTGCCCCGAGCCCGGTACCGCTACTGGGGCTACCAGTTGTCCCCTGATGGCCTCGTGCTCCAACACGGAGTGCTGTGGCGTACCCACTCCGTCATTCCCTATGTCCGTATCCAGCACGTAGATGTGGGGCAAGGACCGGTAGAACGACGTTTCGGTTTGTCACGGCTCCAGGTCCACACCGCCGCGGCCACCACCGACTCCACAATCCCCGGCATCCGGGCCGATGAAGCTGAATCTCTACGACGGGCATTACTGGCCCGCGTGGGGGATGACGATGCAGTCTGAGCGGACCGAGGCGACGCCGGTCGAGGCGATAACGCCCCACCCGCCACAGCGCCTCCATCCAGCCACCCCGATTTGGGGAATCGCCCGAATGGCGCGGGGTTTCCTCCCCCTGGCCGCTCTGGCCGTAGTCCAGCGCCTGTGGTTCCTGTTCGTCATCGCCGCCATCGGGATGGTGTGGCCGATTCTGGAGTGGTGGCGGTACACGTACGCCATCGAGCCGAACGCCGTCCGAATCGATGAGGGAATCCTCAGCCGAAAACGACGCGTCGTTCCGTTTGATCGCATTCAGCAGGTGTCGTTGAGTCAGAACACCCTGCAACGCCTGCTGCGTACCGCCCGGCTGCGCGTGGAGACCGCAGGGGGCCTCGGCGACACCGAGATCGACATGCAGATGCTGGGTTTGGCGACGGCGACGCGGCTGCGGGATCACCTGATGCAGGCCAGCGCGGCGGCGCGGGGCACCAGTCCAGCGTCCGGGACCGACAGCGCCGCGGGGCCTTCCACGGCGCCGGTCGCCGCTCCCGCTCCTCCTCCCATCACCGTGGTACGCCTCTCCTTGGGAGAAGCGATCTTGGCGGGAGTGCTCTCCCTCCGTATCGCCGCCGCGGCGGCCGTCATCGGTGCCCTCTTTCAGCTCGTAGACGATCTCCCGGACAGCGTGCTGCCCAACTTCATCGCTGACGTGGACCTAGGGGCGCTGCTGCCACGCAGCCCACTGGCCATCCTGCTGACGGTGGCGGGGGCGCTGGGGGTGTTCGTGCTGCTCGCCGCCTTGTCCGGGGCCCTGGCCAACGGACGTTATCTGCTGACCCGCTCCGGCGGTGATCTGCAGCTGCGCCGCGGGCTTCTGGAACGGCGAGAGCTGGTGATGCCCGTCACCCGGATCCAGAACGTCCAAATCAAGCAGTCACTGGTGTACCGGCTGCTCGGTTTGGTGTCCGTCCGCGTCTACAGCGGCGGCGGCAGCCTCCGAGATTTAGAGGTGGGAGAACTCACCATCCCGATCCTGCCGCGCCGAGAGCTGTCCAGGGTAATCTCCTGCCTGTTCTCGGACCTGCCGCGTCTTAACCCAGAAGACCCACTGTCCCCGCTGATCAGACACCCGTTGGCCGCGTTGTGGCGGCGCATGTTACGCGTGGTGGTTCCCCTGACGATCATCGCGGTGGCCGTGGCGTTCTGGCTGCCCCCGTGGGGGTTGTTGGCGCTCCTGCTACCTGTGCTCGCGGCCGGATTGACCGTCATCGAATGGTGGGGGTTAGGGCACGTCGACCTGGGCGACTACCTGATGGAACGGCACGGGGCGCTTACCAAAGTCACCAACCTGGTGCCCTGGCGTAAGGTGCAGAGCGCGGCCCGCCGCACCTCACCGGGACAGCGCCGGGTGGGGGTGGCGACGGTACGCCTCGACCTGGCCGGACTGACGCCAGACCCGGAGATCCGGGACGCCGCCGCCGCACGCGCCACCGCCCTGCTGAACCGGGTGGTCCCCAACCGGGTGGTCGGGGAGGCGCCCCTCCCACCTCGCGTCGACCCCACGATGGGGTAGCGGCCGAAGCATAGGGGCAAAGTCAGCGGCAGGGCTGTTTCTCCGCCGGTTCTACTCCGGCTTCTGCTACTCCGACTTCGCCGCGCTCCGGCTTTCCTGCTCAGTGTCCTGCTCCGTCAACGCCTCGTCGTCGGTGCTCTCCCCGGCGAGTGCGGCGCGCAGCCGTTCCTTCTCCTGCCGACGCCGCTTCACCGCGGCATCGATCTGGAGAACCATCTCGTCACGCCACCGCCGCAGCAGGAAAAACGACAACACCATCGAGACCAGCAACGCGATCATCAAACGCAGCAGCAGGTCGATGGGCAACGGAGTCAGCAGGACCGCGCACAACACGAACAGTCCGAGACGACCGAGGGTGTACTTGACCGCGGGACTCACCTATCAACACCTATCTGTCTGTATCAATGAGCCTGTTGTGAACCGATACGTCGCATCCGGCCAGACGGAGTCCCATGCCGACCACCGCCTCATGCCTGTCCGCACGTCGAACCGCCTGGCCCTGCCCGTCCCTCTCCCTTGCCCGGTCATACGTTCAGGCCGGCGCAGGAGGAGCGACCAGTCCATGTGTTACCCAAGCTGCCGGTCCAGCCACCGGATCCCGAAGAACCACAGCGGCGCGAAGACCAGACACGCTGTGATGATCGCCAAAGCCCCGCTGACCAGTTGCGGCAGGTCCAACAGAACGTTCTCCACCGCGAATCCGGCCGCCACCGCCAGCGCCGCCGAGATCAGCAGTACCCCGATACGCCCCCGCACCCCACGCCAGGCGCGGACATCCTCGATGTAGAGCCAGACCACCGGTATGCCGGCCAGCCAACCGCTGACATCGCCGAATTCTGAGCTCCCCACCAGGGAAAACCCAGCGTCGATGAACGCCAGGGCTGCCACCCCGAAGACGAGTAGCCCGGCCACCACGATCATCAACTCACCGAACCGGGCGATCCGCCCCTCGGCGTCACGACGCGGAACACGGGGCCGCTCCGCCACCTCAGGGGGCGACGGTTCTACCCGCTTACGCCGCGCCATTCCACCCTCCGGCTCATGCGTGTCTGGTCCGGGAGGATCCCGGCTCATCCTTGTTCTTGATTGTTCTTAGTTCTTGATTGTTCTTGTCGAGGGTACGCGTCGACGGTTCGCACCATGCCACACGGCGGCCGGGCTGTGGGGGTGGCCCGATGACGCCTCAGACCCCGGAAGGTCAAACGCCTCATCTCAGCGTGTTGCCACCATTCCGCTCCCACGCGACCTGGTTATTGATGGGAGTCACACAGATCGGTCGTTTCAGAGTCCGAATAACTCCAGCATTTTCCCGGCCTGTCGCGTACCTTGCTGATGCGCGGCAGAACGGTCCGACGACAGTGGGGCCGACGACCACGGGGGCGCCCATGACAGACGTAGCGGCCTATCTCCGCAGAATCGGACTCGCTGGATTCCACGCTGAGCACAACCGGAACGACGCCGCCGCTTTGGCCACGCTGCATCGGGCGCATCTGGAGACCGTGCCGTACGAGAATCTCGATATTCAACTGCGCCGACCGATCTCCCTGCGCCCCACCGACATTTTGGACAAGATCGTCCGCCGTAGACGGGGCGGGTACTGCTACGAGCTCAACGGCGGGTTCGCGCTGCTCCTGCGTGATCTCGGCTTCCGGGTCCGGATCATCGAGGCGGCGATCCAACGGGCGACGCTGGGGGAACGGGCCTGGGGAAACCATATGGCGTTGTTGGTGGAGGCCGACGGTCAGCAATGGCTGGCGGACGTCGGACTCGGCGATGGGTTCCTGGCTCCTCTCCCGCTGCGGGAAGGGATCCACATCCAAGGGCCGTTCCCGTTCGGACTATCTGAACAAAACGGCGTCTGGCGGATGGCCCACCACCCCGGCGGCGCGGTCGACAGCTTCGAGTTCCGTCTGACTCCGCGATCGCTGAGTCATTTCACCGCGCACCACATTCGGCTGTCGACCTCACCAGATTCGCCCTTTACCCGGCTGTTGATCGCACAGCGACCTGGCGAGGATTACACGCTGACCCTGCACGGCCTCACCTTGACTCTGCACGCCGCCGGAGGTGCTCAATACATCCGGACCCTGCGCCACGAGGCCGAGTTCACCGAGGTCCTCGCCGACGAATTCAACGTGGCGCTGGAGGACGTGGGGGCCGAGGGCCTGCACCAGCTGTGGCGTCAGGCCTGTGAGCAGCACCTGTTGTGGACCGCAGCCTGAGCTGCCCGCCCACCACGCGTCCTTGCCGTTGTGGGATCAGACTCACTCCACGCCTGAGGAGCCTTAGGACCAGACGGCCTGGGGTTCGGCGCGGCGCTGCGCCTGCGGCACCGGCGGGTCGTACTCCCGCGTCACGACAAACTCCGCGTCCCGCTCGACCGGCGTGAATTCCGCGTCCCAGATCAGCCGCGTCAACTCCTCCCGCGCCGCCTCGGGCGTACTCTCCAGGTCCGCCGCCGTGCCCGGCCCGGGGAAGACGAGGTCGTCGACGCCGAAATTCAGGCTCAGCTGCGCCACGGACAGGCCATGGGACGCCACCGCGCAGGTCAGGTGGGGCACGTTGTCCAGTATCAGGCGGCTGATCGCGAAGAGCTTCAATGATTCGGCGGGGGTGACCGCCGCGGAACCGTCCGTTGCCGGGGCGAGTACCGGAGCGAAGGCGACGCACCCCAGTCCGTCATCCTGGGCCTGCCGTAACCGCAGCAGTTCCTCAAGGTGGTCGGCGGGCGTCTTGTCCTGGCCGTAGAGCATGGTCGTCACCGACCCACCGTCACCCACGGTGAAAGTGACTCGGTTGCCGTACCGCGCCTCGCGTACCTGATGGGCCACCTTGCCCAGCCACAGCAGGTTGTCGATGGCGTACAGCCGCTCACCGTCCTGTCTGGTAAGCCGCTCCCCGGCCATCACCTTCGCCGCGATCTCGCGTGTCATGCCACTCCCCTCTGTCAGATGCAGAGGGTACGCGCAGCCATCACCGCCTCCGGGTGTGCCACCGCGCACTTTCGGGTACGTCACCGACGGTCCGGTTCGCACCACCTGGAGAGCCGGTTGGTATAGCCGGAAATCTTCACCAGAAGGTCGCCCGCGGGACACCGCGGACGGTGGCCCAGCCTGACAAACCATCGTACGGTGGACAGCGAGCGGGATCCGGAACAGACGACGGAGCACTGACATCCGTCGTATCGACACCGGATAATGCTGCTCGGCCCCTTTCGGTCCGATCCGTGGATCGTATCTCCACAGAGCGGCGATATCCGGAAAAAGCCCGAATATCCGCGGAGAACGCCCGGATGGGGTTCGCTGACGCTCAGCGTGACATGCGGCCACGGGGGTGATGAGATGGGTGCTCCGCAGGAGGCGGCGCCTGACCGACGTACCGCGCGTCAGAGCGTTACGCACCCTCGGGGTTTCCGTCGCTGCCTGGGCCTGCTAGGCCTAGCGGTCACGGTCCTGATCGGGATGACCGTGCCCGCCCACGCGCAGCCAGGTGACCCCGGAGCACCATCGGTCCCTAACACCGGGGTACGCCCGGAAATCGGCGGCACCCTGCCCTCGGTGACCACCCCACCCGACCCGGGTACGCCGCCCGATGACTCCTTCCCCGACACAGACGACGACATAGAGCCTCCCCCCATAGGGCCGTTGGCCTCGCAGATCATCGCCGAGCGCAACCTGGTGGCCCAGCTAGGTGAGCAGGTCCTGGAGGCTGAGCAGACGCTCACTGACCTTCAAGAAGCCGTCGCTGACGCCCGCGAGGCCTGGGAGGCCGCTGAGGCGACGCTTGAGGAGGCCCGGGGCCAGGTCGAAAACGCCGCGCGAGAGGCCTACCAAGACGCGGCCGCGCTCCCGGATCCGCTTCAGCAGTTCGCGCCGGAGCTGCGGGACCTAGCGCGGCTCGCCCCCGGTATGCGCGCTATCCGTCAGGGGGAGGTAGCCGCAGAGGCGTACCAGAACGCTCGGGAACTGGCCGAAAGCCTGCAAGCGGCCCTGGAGGCGGCCGAGGAGGCATTGCGCGCCGCTGAGAGCAGTTACCAGTCCCTGTCGTCCCAGTACGAGCAGCGCAACGCCGCGTTGGAGGAGCTGGAGGAGCGAAACCGCGATCTGCTCGCCCAGGCCGACCAGATCGCCGACGACTACTGGGGGAACCAGCCGGGCTCCAACAGCGGCGGCGTCAACCTGACCGAGGAACGCAACCTACTTCCGGCGCCCCAGGCATTGGCCGCCGTCCAGTACGCTCGGGCTCAAGTCGGTAAGCGGTACGAGTGGGGAGCCGAAGGCCCCAACGCCTTCGATTGCTCCGGTCTGGTCTGGGCCGCCTACCGCAGCGCTGGCGTGACTTCACTTCCTCGAACCGCCCGGCAGCAGTACCTGGCCACCCGTCCCGTGGCGGGCGGCATCCTGCCTGGTGATCTGATCTTCTTCAGCAACAACCGCTCAGACTGGAATTCGATCTACCACGTCGGGATATACATCGGTAACGGGCAAATGGTGCACGCGGCCAACCCGCGGAACGGCGTGACCATCAGCGCAATTCCACGGTCGGATCTGTTCGCCGTCACCCGCGTAGTGCCGGCGGTGCCGCGTCCCAACTCGCCGACTCCGTCCCCGTCGTCGCCCGCGGCTCCAAACCCGACTCCTCCCACCAACCCGCCGGGTGTGAGCCCCAGCCTGTCGCCACGGCCGACGACGTCGCCCAGCGCCTCGGCGTCCCCGTCCAGCCCGTCACCATCCAGCCCAACGCCATCCAGCCCGTCGCCGTCCGTGAGTGCGTCCCCGAGCCCATCGGTCTCACCGGGGGAGCCAGGGCCTTCTCAGACCCCGTCGTCGCCAACGCCATCCGCCTCCTCGTCGGCTCCCTCGCAGGCACCGCCGACTACGGACCCATCCTCGGCAGATCCGTGTCTGGTCCCGGCCTCCCCCACTCCGTCGGGGATGCCTACTCCGTCGACGACGCCTTCCCCCTCCCCGTCGCCCACGTCGTCCTCTCTCAACCCGGACTGTGTGATTCCCAACGGGATTCAGGAGCCGTCTGACGCGCCGGAGAACACACCCAGGACCATGGATCTCCCGTCCGATGCCTGGCTGTATCTGGTGCCGTCTCAGAAGGCCGTCACGCTCGCCTACCAACGGCAGAGCCGGCTCGGTATCCGCGGCTCCGACAGGCGGTGCCGGTAGTGGAATTGGGAAGCGACAGTCGTTTTACCGGGGCCGCTCTGTGTCCACTTAAGGGCTTGTGGCACGGTAAGGAACCTGACCACCACTGTCGGGGTCGTACAGATTCCGCATAGGCTTCCAGGGACCGGACCACTGTGACGAGCACCGACACGGGTGGAGTTGCCGCCCCTGGACCAGCCTGCATAGGGTTTCGTGGTCGCGCGGCTGAATCGGAGGGCTGATGGACGACCGGAGATGCGCCGTTTGCGGCGAGCCGGCAACGCCCGGCGCTGTGGTGTGCACCCGCTGTGGCGAGCCCTTGACGTCACGCACCACGGCCGGGCAGAACGTGACCGGACAGGAGTCGTCTCCGTGGGCCTCGTCGTCGACTCCGGAGGCCGCGTCGGCTTCCTCCGACTGGCCCGGAGAGCGGGAGTCCTCACCCTTTGATCAGGGATCGGATTGGCCTTCCCTCTGGGACATCGGTTCTGGAAGCGAACAGCAGTCCGGAGGTGGACAGCAGTCCGGCACCCCCGACGTCGCCTCCGAACCTCCGCCCGACATCCCCCCGGTGGATCTTCCTCCCGTTGGGGCTCCACTTCCTGCGACGGACGCGGTCGAGGAGGATCTGCCCGAACCGTATACCCCGCCGCCCCCACCGCCGGAGGGCGCGATCTGGCCGGGAATGTCAATCCCCAGTGCAGAGCCAGCGACTGCGGAATCATCCTCAGACCCGGCAGACCCGGTAGATCCGCAGCCCTCGCAGACACCCGCCGCCGGCTCGATGGAGCGACCGGTTGCGGAAACCGGACAGCCAGAGCCGGCCGTCTGGGATGAGCCCGCGCCGCAGAGGCAGGAGGAGCCGGAGCCTGCGGCTGCGACCGCCCAAGGGGCCTCTGAGGCTCCTCAGTCGCCGCCCCGGCGGTTTACGCTGCCCGATACCACGCCCCAGCCATACGGCGGCGCCATGACCTCCCCGCCCTCATACCTAGATTCGGCCGCCGAGGATTCAGCGTTCTCGGGACAGCCCGGCGGTGACGCCACCACCCCGCCGGCACCGGAGCCCCGCTCAGCCCCGCCCCACTACTCCGCTCCCCCGATTCCGCCACAGTCTCCTCCCAGTGGTTATCCGCCGCCGCCCATTCCTGGCCCACGGCACCCCGGTGTCCAGTACCCGGCCGCGCCGGCCTATCCGCCGGCCGCCGCCGCGGCGCATCGGCCACCTGCGGTTCAGCGGCCCGGCGGCCCATACCCGGGCTCTCCGCAACACCCAGCCTCCGCTCCGCCCCCGATGTCGACTCCCCCACCGGCGCCGCCTCCGCCTCGGGCTTTCCCGCCGCCTCCGTACCACCCACCCGGGCCGCCGGCGCCGCCTCAACACCCCGCTCCACCTGGGTCTCCCTCCGGGCACTACCCGGGTACGCCACAGCCGTCATCCGCTCCGCCGGTATCGGCGCCCCCAACGTCGGCACCGCCGGTGTCGGCGCCACCGTCATCGGCGCCACCGGCAGCCGCCCCGTGGTCCTCGAACGCTCCGCAGTCCCCCGCGGCGCCCTCCTATCCCGAGGCGCCGCAATCGCCGGCTGCCCCCTACGCTCCAGGACCGCAGGCGGATTCGACCCCGCAGACGGACCACGGCTCGGACTCCGGCTCATCGCCTTTCAGCCCACCTTCACCGTCGGGGTACGCCCCGCCTGTTCCTGAGGAGCGGCCTGCGCAGCCCCGTGGCTGGTTGGAACCGGCCACGCCGGGTCCGTCCCAGTCAGCGTCACCGTGGTCCACCACACCCACGGAGCCTGACTCCAGCGCCGGTAACGCGGGGTTTGGATCACCTGATACGGCGTTTGACACACCGTCTCCATCACCGCCTACCTCGGACGCTCCCGCTCCTGTGCAGGACAGCCTGGTGGGGGCCGAGTCCAGGTCAAGCACCGAGGAGGAGGCGTATCGGCCGGAGGCCAGCGACTCTCGGCTGACTCCGCCGCCGGCGGACCTCCCTCCGAGTACACCTGAACCCGACGCCGATGCCTCACCGGAGCCTTGGATCCCCTCCTCCGAGTCGGAGGCCGCGGACCGCCAGACGCCCAGCGCCCCCGCGATCGGGCGGGCGTCGGCGAGCACCATGATCACTCCCCCGGAGGGGGAGGTGTCCCACTTCCGGTCCGAAGGCACCACCTACCGCGCCGGGGAGTTGGCTCCCCATTCCGGTCGCCCTCTGGTCGACATTCCGCTCCCTCCGTTTGAGGAGGAGCCGGTCTCGACGGCGTCGCAGGACTTCGCTGAGCCTGCCCAGGAGCCGCCGTCTCCCCCGTCCTCCCCGCAGCCTGAACCTGCCGAATTTGGGGGACGCGCGGCACCCGTGGAGTTCTCCCGGGGCCTGTTCGAGCCTCCGGCTCCGTCTGCGAGCTCCCCGTCGTCTTCCCCGTTCTCCGCCTGGGAGAAGCCGGAGGCCCATTCTCAGGAGCCACCGCCGGCGCCGGAGCCGTCCTCTCTCGGCTCTTCTTCTCCCAGCCCCTCCTCTTCCAGCTCGTCCAGCGGCTGGGCCTGGGAGCCGGCGCGTTCCACCTCGGCCTCTTCCGAGGTGGAGGAAGCCAAGCCAGAACCTTCACCGCAACCGGCCGAATCCAGCGCCTCCCCATGGGCCGCCTTTGCTGATCCCTGGCGGGACAGTTCGGCTGGTAGTACGCCCGAACCTCCGGTGTCCAGCCCGGAGCCGACGCCCCCACCCACGCCCCGGACGTCGTCCTCTAGCTTGCTGGCGGCTTCCGGCGCGTACCCAGGGGACTCGTCATCCTCATCGTCGTATCGGGATTCCTATGCCGGGGCATTCGGGCAGCGGACCAACCAGCCGGCCGATCCCGCTTTCCCCTCACCGCCGGATCGGTCTTCGCCGCGGGATGACGAGCCGTCCTACTCCTCATCCTCAGCGGCTTCGGCGCCTGCCTCCTACGGATCAGAATCGCGGGACGCGTACCAGTCGGCGGGTTCCGGTTCCTTCGGTGACTCTGCCTTCTCCAGCCCGTCCCGAGACAGCGAACCCTCGTCCGATCTCTGGAACCTGAACGCCAGCTCCAGCTCCGCACCGCCCTCATCAGAACCGGCGCCTCCCGCCCCGTCATCCGATCTTTGGAGCACGCCGGCGGCGTCAGAATCGGCTGGCGGATCCCTGTGGGATACCGGTGAACGCTCTGGTGAAACGGCAAGCTCCGAGCCTCCGCCGTTCGATCCTCAGCCACCCGCTCCTGAACCATCCGTTCCTGAGCCACCCGCTCCTGAACCTGCACCGCCGTCGTCCCACACCGCGGATTCCGCCGTGCGGGGAGTGGCCAGTGTGCCAGGAGTACGCCGGGTGTCCCCGGAGGAGATCGCCCAGCTTGGAAACCTGGGCCCCCAGCGGCCCACCCTCTATGGCTCTCGGGCCAGCGGCTCGCCAGAAGGCGTCACCGAGGGCGACCGTCGTGACAGTGGGCCCGATGACCCCGAGGATCCGGGCCCTCCGGAACCGCCGGAACCCCCTGAGCCTCCGGAGCCGCCCGGTCCGCCGTGGCCTCCCGGCCCAGGGCCGAGCCCGGACCCGGAACCGAGACCGCAGCCGGGGCCTGCTCCGTCACCACCGTGGCCTTCACCGGAGCCGACGCCACCTCCACGGCCTGAACCACCGTGGCCACAGCCGACTCCGCCGGCGCCCCCTGGGCATCCCCCGGCCCCACCGGAACCGCCCCCGATTCCACCCACCCCACCGCCACCACTCAGCGAGGGGCGTTCCGATCCCGCGTTACGCGGAGACGACGGCAAGTCTGAGCCGGGCATTGTGTGGCCCGGCTCAGACCCTGTCTCTCAGCCCGTTTCTCCTGCGCCGGTCGCTACCACTCGGCAGCGGCCGGCGCAGATCACTGAAGAACCTGAATCCATCTCAGGAAAACCACCGGCCACATCGACAGCCACATCGGCAACAGAGCGCGTCGCTAGCGCGGGGCGACACAGCGCTGCTCAGTCACCCCAGCGCTCAGACCGCCCAGACACAGACGATTACCCGATATGGCCCGATTCCTCCCCGACTACCCCTACTGTACCGTCTGGCGCTCCCTCTCTCGGCCTGTCCGCACGTATCGATCCCCCTGCGGCGTCGCCAGACCCGGTCTCCGCACCGCCCACGCCCTCCGAGACGCCGCGATCCGCACCTGAGCGGCCGTACTCACCTCCGACCGCGTCGGTGTACCGCTCGACTCGGGCCACCACCACGGACGCGGATGCTGACCAGGCGTGGGGCCCACGATCGGAGCCGACCGCTCAGGAACGGGCCGGCAACACTCGGGCCTCTGCCCCGTCCGCACCCAGGTCTTCCGCGGGCTCTCGGTCCGAGTACGACGCAGAGGCGCCCCGCGACAGGCGTACCACCCCTGACCCGAGCGGCCCGCGTCAGTCTGAAGAGCCGACCGCCACGATCCGGACAGTCAATCCGCTTGACAGCACAGGTTCCCTCACAGGCCATCTGCTCCGTGTCCGTCTCGATGACGCAGAGCAGGCCGCCAGGTCCCGAAAGAACCTCACTATCGGCATCATCGTCATGGCCATCGTCCTGGTCGTGGTGAGCGTCCTGGTGATCTGGCTGTTGAACTCGGACGTCCTCACTGGGCTCTTCCAATAGCGAGTCGCGCGTACCCCTCATCCGGGTTCGTGTGGGTCTAGGGTTGATATATGGCGACGTTGCCGAAGAGCCTGCTGTGGGAGCGTGTCAACTCCGTCGGCGCCGAACATGTCCTGCTCGATGATCGTGTGGGACTGCGCGCCAGGGGCACCATGGTGGCTGCGGCGCCGTTGCCATACACCTGCCGCTATTCGCTGGCCACCGACGCAAGTTGGGCGACCAGCGTCGTGGAGGTGACCACAGAGGGCGCGGGCTGGTCCCGCCGGGTCCGGCTGGAACGGGAGGTCGGACAGTGGCGAATCGTCACTTCTGAACAGGGGGAGCTGGACACCACCCTGCCCGGGACCGAGATGCCCGAGTTGCTCGACTCGGCCATCGATGTGGACCTGGGATTCTCCCCCTTGTTCAACACGTTGCCGGTACGCCGGCTGGGTTTGCGGGACAAGCCGGTGGGGACGGTGCTGACTCTGGTGATGGCCTGGATCCAGGTACCGACCCTGGTAGTGACCCCCAGCGAACAGACCTACGCCTGGCTGGGAGAAGACCGGGTGCTGTTCGAAAGTGGGGTATTCCGGGTCGAACTGGAGCTCGATCCGGCCGGCTATGTCGTGCACTATCCCGGCCTGGCCAGGAGACGGTGATCAGGAAGGGGGGCGTACGGATGATCGGTGATCCGTACCTGAGCACCGTTGTGTCGTCGACACAACGGGAGTAGTCCGTTTGCTCGAACTTCTCCTCGTCCTCTAGCGTTAGTGCAGGTCAAGAAGGGTTACCATTGATCCTCACCTGGGGCAGGGTTCGGCTGTTTCCGGGACGGCGGGAGACGACAGTGCTCTAATGGGGCTGGGCTCACGTGTGTCCCGGTGAGTGTTATCGGCCGGACACGGGCCCTAGTCGACAGTCCAGTCGACAGTCCAGTCGACGCAAAGGGGGGGTTGTGGACACTGGTGATCGGCTGCTCACGCCGGGCGAGGTGGCCGCGCTGTTCCGCGTCGACCCGAAAACCGTGACACGTTGGGCGGCGGCCGGTCGGATTGGGAGTATCCGTACGCCGGGAGGTCATCGGCGTTTCCGGGAATCCGAGGTCCGCGCGCTGCTCAATGGGGAGGAATCGGGCCGACCGTCAGAATCGGACTATAGTACACGCTGAACCGCGGTATTCGTGGTTCAACATGGCGCGGTACTCCTCGCCAGAGGATTTTGGCCGACGGTTGGTCAGGGGTGTGCGACGTAAAAACGGTGAGGGCCGTTTCGCACCCCTTGATCAGCCATGGCCGTGGCTATCGGTTCCGGTCATCTGATTTCATGTGACGACCGGGAGGGCTTTGTCATGCCCGTTACTCGTTTCGGGCATGGTCGTCAGCCCATCAACGCCTCAATCCGTCATCGATCGTCAGGCTGGGACGTGCGGGAACTTTCCCGTCAACGCTCCGGGGCTGGCTCCCGCGCGGCCCCCAGCGTGCCGGTCCAGCGCTGGTAGAGGGTGTGAGGAACACCAAGAGCATCAAGCACTTTGCCTGCGATAAAGTCCACCAGCTGTCCGACCTCTCGGGCTCCGCTGTAGAAGCCTGGGCTGGCCGGTAGGACTACTGCGCCCGCATCATGAAGGGCCAGCAGATGAAGCAGGTGTCCTCGGGATACGGGGGTCTCCCGCGGAACCACCACCACCGGTCTGCGCTCTTTGAGGTTGACATCAGCGGCCCGCTGGAGCAGGTCCTTGGACAATCCCTGCGCGATTCCCGCGCAGGCCGCGGAGCTAGCTGGTATCACCACCATGCCGCGTGCAGGGTACGAACCGCTGCTGGGGCCAGCAGCAAAGTCATTGGGTGACCAGTACCGCAGATCCGCGGTGTCTAGTTCCCGCTCCAACCACTGAGCGAGATCGTCCTTCCAGTGCGCGTCACGGAACCGGATTCCGGTCTCATCTAAAAGCGTGAGCCGCGCAGCGCGGGAGATCACGAGATCGACCGGGAAACCGGCGTCGAGCAAGGCGCCGATCACGGCTCGCGCGTACGGGGTCCCGGAGGCCCCCGATACCCCTATCACCCAGGGTCGCCGCTCACCTGTCATGGCCCCACTGTGCCCTACCGGTGATCGACAACGGTGGGGAGGGTGGATCACACCTTCTTGGAATTTCGTGAAACACACAGAAGCCCTGCCGGCTGGCAGGGCTTCTGTGGTCAAGCTCCCGCACTTACCACTCACGATGGCTATGCCCCCGTACCATCGTGGTTCATTGATCGACCCTACAGGTCAGCGACGACGATCTCCTCGTCATCGGTCCAGCCATCGACGGGACCATCACTGGCTTGCTCACTCTCGAACGTCTGTGCTCGAGAGTCCCACCAATTCTGATCGGTTCCCCGACTCGTTGTCTGGGACGGCACGTCGAGTACTCCGCTGGGACTCGCCGGATCCGTCACGTTGTTCTCCCTTCGGGGGTCACGAACACCAGGGTAGGAACACGTCCGGTTCGTCCTGCCCGATCCACTGCTCACCCATCACGGATGTGAGGTGTTTCAGCGGGGCCCGTCCTCTCGCCCTCCCGGGAGGACATTCAGGACGATGGACGGTTCACGTTCGCCAAGATCAACGATAAGTTGCTTGGCCCTGTTCTAGTACCCGAAAGTACGGATCTTCTAACCCGCCAAACCCTCCGGTTCCCTCTCGCCGTCTCCCTTCTTAGGCTGGCGGCGTGCACACTCTGTGTAACCCTTTTCCGGACTTCGTTGGCCGGATGCGCTGACAAATCACGGTCACCCAGGTGCGAACACCGCCAGGATTCCCAGGATAGATTTGGGAAATTTCGCCCTAGACAACGCAGTGTTTCTCGCCCATTACAGAAGACGCAAGAGTTATGGGCGTGTCGCATCTAGTACGGCGTGTCGCAGAAGGCCTTTTCGGGCGAAGGCCCCTCTACCGAAGGAATCTTATTTTCTACCCCTGTGAGGTGGAGAACATCAAGCACTTATCAAGATCAAATCAGCCACTGCGAAGACGAGTATTGCGATCCCCACAAAACCGTTGGCAGTGAAGAACGCTCGGTTCACCTGTGACAGGTCGTCAGGTTTCACGATGAGGTGTTGGTAGCAGAACGCAACGGCGGCGACCCCGAGACCGATCCACCACAGCCATCCCAGTCCCACCCAGAGTCCGAACCACACGAAGCATGTGAAGGTCACCACGTGGGTGATCGAGGAGGCCACGAGGGCGGCTCGGATCCCGAAACGGGCGGGGACCGACCGCACCCCGATGCGGCGGTCCACCTCGGCGTCCTGACAGGCGTAGATCAGATCGAATCCGCCGATCCACAAACCGACCCCAACCCCAAGCACGAGGGCTGGTCCTATGCCCTCCAGGGTGCCGGTCACCGCCAACCACGCACCCACCGGCGCGACCAGTTGCGCCAGCGCCAAAATCGCGTGCGGGAAATCAGTAAAACGCTTGCCGTAGGGATAGATGATCAGCGGCGCCACAGCCAACGGCGACAGCGCCAGACAAAGTGGATTAAGCAACGCCGCGGCGATCAAGAAAAACCCGAGAGCGATCAACCCGCCAGTCCACGCAGCGCGTACCGAGACCACTCCGGTGACCACCTCACGCCCAGCGGTACGCGGGTTTTGCGCATCGATATGCCGATCGATCACCCGATTGGCGGCCATGGCGAAGGTACGGGCTCCCACCATGGCGATCGTGATGAGCAGCAAATCACTCCAGCGCACCCAGGGCAGTCCGTTGGCGTCCTCAGGCGCCACCGACCGCATCGCCATCAGGGCGGACAGGTACGCGAATGGTAATGCGAACACCGAGTGTTCGATCATTACCAGTCTTAAAAACGCGGTGATTCTGCCAGGGCGGGCCGGCCGGGACACGGCGGTGGTCATTGCAGCCCGTACTCCTTCCAGCGCCGGTCCACCCGAGCGATGATCTCCGGACTCATCACCGCTTCGTCCGGCCAGCCACGGGTGTATCCCTCCGTCGGTAGTTTGCGGGTGGCGTCGATCCCCGCCTTGCCGCCCCAGAACTGCTGGTAGGAAGCGTGATCGAGGTGATCGACCGGCCCTTCGGTGAGCAGTAGATCGTGTGAGTAGTCCACGTTGCCGAACGCGCGCCACGCCACCTCGGCGTAGTCGTGGACGTCACAGTCTTCGTCAACGACCACGATCAGCTTGGTCAGCGACAACAGGTGGGCGCCCCAGATGGCGTTCATGACCTTCTGTGCGTGCTTGGGGTAGCGCTTGCGGATCGACACGATCAAGCAGTTGTGGAACACCCCCGGCTCAGGCATGTCGATGTCGACGATGTCGGGGATCAGCAGCTTGATCAGAGGCAGGAAGATCCGCTCGGTCGCCTTCCCCAGCCAGAAGTCCTCCTGTGGCGGTTTGGAGGTGATGATCGACTGGTATACCGGGTCGCGCTGCATGGTCATGCACTGCACATGCAGCACCGGGAACGGCTCGACCGGCGTGTAGAAGCCGGTGTGATCCCCGAACGGCCCTTCCGGCAGCCGCTCCCCCGGTTCCAGGTACCCCTCCAGCACCACCTGGGCATGCGCCGGCACCTGGAGCGGGACGGTCAGACAGTCGACCAGTTCGACCCGCTCGCCGCGCAGGTAGCCCGCGAAGAGATATTCGTCGATGTCAGCAGGCAGTGGGGCTTGGGCCGCGTACGACACCACCGGATCGCACCCGAAGGCGATCGCCACCGGCAGCCGTTGCCCCAAGCGCTCGGCTACGGCGTGGTGCGCGGTGGAGTCCTTGTGGATCTGCCAGTGCATGGTGAGGGTGCGCTGGTCGTGCTGCTGCAGCCGGTACAGCCCGAGGTTGCGCTTGCCGGTCTCGGGGTGCCGGGTGTGTGTTAGGCCCAGGTTGTGGAAGATGCCGCCGTCCCCGGGCCAGGTCACCAGACCGGGCAATCGGTTCAGGTCAACCTCGTCCCCCCGGTACACCACCTCCTGACACGGGGCGGTTTTGACCTTCTTCGGGGGCACGCTGGTCAGCGACATCAGTTTGCCGAGGCCCTCTCGGATCCCGGACCACCCGACCGGCAGCTCAGGTTTGACCAGTTCGCCGATCCGGTGGCCGATCTCCTCAAGCGACTCCACACCCAACGCCATGGCCATCCGTCGCTGGGTGCCGAAGAGATTGGTGACCACCGGCATCTCGCCCCGGGTGGGACGCTCGAAGTACAAGGCGGGTCCGCGTCGCCGGACCACGCGTTGGGTGATCTCGCTGATCTCCAGGGTCGGGTCAACCGGCACCGTAATCCGCTTCAGCTCACCGGCCCGCTCCAGAACCCGCAGAAAGTCCTTCAGATTGTCGTACGGGAAGCCCCGGCGCCAGCTCATCGGCATCCTGCCAGTCAACACCATCATCAATGACGTGGCGGTGCGAGGCCGGCCCGCTGTGACTTCTCAGGCAGGTGCATACGCCGATCGCGAATGTCCGCCAGAATAGACCGATTCCTCACCTGCCACACTACTTATTCATATTCATCGACGGCGTCGGCTCCAGCACTTTTCATATGCCGTCTCATACGCGCCACCTGATACACACAAATCCGACCATCAGGCGTGACCCGAGGTGACACCCCACCGTTGAACTCGCGTGAGCATCCGTCGCCTCACCCTGACATTGCTGCTAGCCGCGCTCTCCGCCCCGGTTTTTGTCACCCCCGCCGACGGCCACACAACGCCTGCTCATCCCCTCTGGATCGACGTCCTCCCTCCTTGTCCGTCCTCCCTCCCACCCAGCACCCGCCCTCCGCTCGCACCGCCGCTGATCACGCCCTCCTCCCTCACCGTCCTGCCGTGGCTCAGACCCGCCGTCTGTCGCGCCGAACCCACCGTTCAACGCCGAGGTGGCCCTCCCGCGGTGGACTATCACCCCACCGCGGAGGAGACGAGCACGCCATCGGGGTACCACCATCTAGGCGCCACGACCGGAGAGCAGTGGTCAGGAGTGATGGGACGCCTCCAGGTCCGGGACACCGGAGTACGCAATGGCACCTATGACTTCGTGGCGACCCGTTTTCTGGTCAAGGAATATCTGCCCACTGGCAGGATCGCGTGGCTAGAAGCGGGCTGGTCAGAGAATGGCTGGCACGGTGACCGGCAGCGGATCTACACCTACGACACGAACACCAACACCTGGTCCTTCTACGACCAGTACGCGCTTCAAGAAGGGACCCAGGTGTGGATATACCTGGAGGCGGTGGCTAACGACCCGAACGGGACCTGGAACGCGTGGCTGTGGTGGGGGGACACCTGGAATCTGCTGGCCAGCCGGGCCCTCCCGGTCGGTGGTCAGGCCCTGATCGAGGAGTACGTGGAGATCCACGTGGATTCCCGGTACGCCGGTCACATCGCCGTCCCGCATGTCCTCGTCGACAACGTACAGCTTCGAGGGGACGACGGGTCACTGCGGTACTGGAGTAGTCAGATCCCCACGGTCACCCGGTCGAATGTGGGAGGGTACTGCCTGACCTGGCAGCAGCTCTATGACACCTTCACCGCCGGCTCCTGCTAGCGGAAAGAGCCGGCGGTGACGACGGTGAAGACCGCGCGAAACGTCAGACGCCGGCGTAGGAGTGCAGGCCGGAGGACACCAGGTTAACCGCGAACAGGTTGATCATCATGGTGATCCACCCGACCACCGCGATCCACGCCGAGACCGTTCCTCGCCAGCCCGCGGTGGCTCGGGCGTGCAGGTACGCCGCGTACACCACCCACGAGATGAACGACCAGATCTCCTTCGGGTCCCAGCCCCAGTAGCGGCCCCAGGCCGCCTCAGCCCAGATCGCGCCGCAGATCACCGCGAAGGTCCACAACACGAATCCCAACGCGTGCAACCGGAAGGTGACCCGCTCCAACGAATCCGCCTCTGGCAGCCGCGTCCCCAGCGACACCGGGAACCGCAACGGCCGCTCATCGAGGTCACCACTCGCCTGACGAGTGTCGTAACGCTCCCTGATCAAGTAGAGCGTGGTGGTGATGAACCCCATCAGCAGCACCCCGCTGGCGACCGAGGCCGCCGACACGTGGATCCACAACCAGTAGGAGTTCAACGCGGGCACCAGCGGACCGGCCTGCGTGTACAGCTGCGTCGCCGCGATCCCCAACAGGACCACCACGCTGAGCATGACGAAGACCCCCAGGTGCCGCACGGAGACCCGGGGCAGGACGGCCAGCCACGCGACCACGGCGATCAGGCACACCGCGAGGATGAACTCGTACATGTTGCCCCACGGCACCCGCCCGGCGGCCAGACCACGCGCCACCAGACAGGCGGCGTGAGTCAGTGCCCCCACCACGGTCACCAGGATCGCCAGCTTGCCGAGCAGCACCGCCCGGTCCGGAGAAACCGGAGGCGCCGGCCGCTCGCCTTCCATGAACTCGTCGCCTGCTACGGATTCATTACGGTCGTACGCGGCCTCGTCTGACAAACCGGCATAGGAGCCGTCAGCGCCTACACCGACGGCCACCAACCGCCGCTCAGGAGACCGGTTGGCGATCTTCGCGACGATGCTTTTCGTACCGAAGGCGTACTCGATCGCGTACCCCAGCATCGCCAGCGTGTAGCAGATGATGGCGACAGTGAGGAGCTGATCGGACAACGAGGCGAACTCCGCATTGGCCGGCATATCAGTCGTCCCTCCGTCGAGGAGTCGAGGGCCTGGTCTCGGACGTGCTGGGCCCGGTTTCCTCAGGCGCGTCGGATTCAGGGTGGGATGCGTCGGAGCTGGCCGCCCCGGCTGGGGTCTCCTCCGCGGCCGCCTCTTCTGCCGCGGATTCTGTGGGCGAGCTCTCCGGTGGTACCGCGTCCCGTCGGGTCGAGGCGGGGGTGACGGCGTCCACCAGTCGGGTGAACTCCTCCTCGAACCCGGCGTACCTGGTCCGGCTCAGGCCGCCCGCCGTAAACGCGGTGCCGTCCCCGTGTGGGGTGAGCCGGAACCACACTCGACGACGCCGGACGGTGAGCGACCCGATCAGGCCCGCGAACAGCAGCACCGCGGCGACCAGCACGATGCTCTCGCCGGGATCGTGTCGCACCTGCACCGTCACCCACTGCCGGGTGCCGAGAAACTCCAGGGTGGTGCCGTCATCGAGCACCCATTCGTCCCCGGGCCGCATCAAGCGCGGGGCGTCTTCGATCTGCACCAGCCGACCGGCGTCGATCTGATCCTGGTTGAGCTGGTAGACCGACTGCGGGATCCCGGCGTCTAACCCCAGATCTCCCCGGTAGGCGAAGAGAACCAGTCCGGGGTCGTTTTCGGCTGGGAACACCGAAATCCCCTGCTGCGGGTCTTCGGGCATGGTGGGCATGTACACGCCCTGGAAGGCCACCTGCTGATCAGGGTCGCGTTGGCCGGTCTCGGGGTTGATGTTGGCGTCGGGGAACGCCGCGACCCCCTCACTGGTGAGCGCGTTGTCGTTCGGGAGGAACGGCGCCACCACGGTCTGGGAAACGCCGTACCGGTCGGTGTAGCGCAGCACCGGCGCGTACCCGTGCCCCACCAGGTAGATGTTGGCGGCATCCAGCCGCAACGGTGAGTTGACCTCCAGCCGGTACTCCCGCTGCTCTTGGAGCGTCTCACCGGTGGTGTAGAGCACGTCGGCGCTGTACTGGACCGGCTGCCCGTTATCCAGGTACTCGGCGTAGAAATCGACCAGCTCGACACAGAACGGCTCCAGGTCACTGGCGTCTATCCGGGAGCCAAGACCATGGTCGTCGTACTGCTGGAGGGTGTTGCAGAACGCATGCTCGGGGCCGGCGACCAGCAGCCGGTTGCCGTACCAGCCGTACATGGAGCCCAGCGCAACCCCCACCAGGACCGCCAGAAAAGAGAAGTGGAACAGCAGGTTGCCGGTCTCCCGCAGGTACCCCTTCTCAGCGCTGACGGTGACGGTGCCGTCCGGGTGCTCCCGGACCGCCACACGCCACCACCGGCGGCGCAGCGCGTGACGCACCACGGTCACGTGCTCGGCCGGGGAAGCGGCCACTCCGTCGACCCTGGCGTACTGCGGGAGCCGGTCCAGCCGCTGGGGCGCGTCGGGCGGCTTTCGCCACATGGCCCGCAGGTGCAGCCGCATACGTGGCACCAGGCAGCCCACGAGCGAGATGAACAGCAGCAGGTAGATCGCGCCGAACCACGGCGAGGCGTACACCTCGAACATCCCCAGCCGGTCCAGGAACGGTGCCAGGCGGGGATGGTCGGCGTAGAACTGGCCGACCCCGGTGAGGTCAAGGTCGCGTTGCGGCAGCACCGAACCGGGCACCGCCGCGATGGCGAGCAGGAACAGCAGCAGCAGAGCGGTCCGCATGCTGGTCAACTGCCGCCACCAGCGGCGCACCAGCGCCACCGGTCCACTGCCCAGGACACCGGAGGAGCGAGGCGCGGTGGACAGCCGAGTGGCCTCGGTGGGGTCGGGCGCCTCGGTGGGGTTTGTGGTCCCGGTGGTGTCGCCGGCCTTGACCACCATCAGATACTCACCTCCACCGGTCCGACAACCGCCCGAAGCCAGTTGATGAAGTCGGTCCACGCCCCGGTGAGCAGGGCCAACCCAACCAGGATCAGCAGCCCACCACCGATCCGGGTAACCCACCGGCTGTGTCGCCGGATCACCGCGAACAGGCCGAGAAGCCGCCGGAACCCCAATCCGAACAGCAGGAACGGGATCCCCAGTCCCAGGCTGTACGCCGTGGCCAGCAGTGCTCCCCGCCCGGCGGTGCCCTCCACGGCCGCCAGACCGAGCACGGCGGTGAGGGTCGGGGACAGACAGGGGGTCCAGGACAGGGCGAACACCGCTCCCAACACCGGCGCGCTGGCCAGTCCAGCGGCGGGTAACCGGTGCAGTCGGAACTCTCGTTGCAGGCCGGGTATCCAGCCCAGGAACGCCAGCCCGAGCAGGATGATCAGCGCGCCGACCACGCGCTCAACCACCGCAGCGTGGGTCAACAACGCCCGTCCCAGTCCGGAGGCTGCCAGGCTGATCAGGACAAAAACCGCGGTAAAGCCGAGCACGAACAATCCCGCGCCCAGCGCCACCCGGCCACGGACCCGGCTCCGCGTCAGGGGGGTGGTCCTGGCCAGGACGCGCGTGCGCGTACCCCCGGCGGCGTCAGGGCCGGGCTGGTTATCCGCACCGGTCGGCGCGGGTGCCGCCGGAACCGGCCTGCCGTGTGGGTCGGTGCCCAGGGCCGCGTCGAGGTCCGCACCGGCCAGACCGGTCACGTAGGAGATGTAGCCGGGGACCAAGGGCAGGATGCAGGGCGAGAGGAAGCTCACCAGGCCGGCGAGCAGGCTCACGCCTAGGGCCAGCACCAGTGGCCCTGACTCGGCGATCCTGGCGAACGTCTCCCCCATACGTCATCCGTCCTACGTCATCCGTCCTCGGCCAGCAGATCCGTGATGTAGCCCGCGAGCTCGTCAGCGAGTACGGCCTTACGGAGCACCACGGCCACCTGCCCTTGCCGGTCCAGGATGATGGTGGCGGGGATGGTGTTGGGTGGCACGTCCCGGAACAGCAAGGCGATCCGGCCGCTGGGGTCCGCCAAGCTGGGGTAGGTCACGTCGAAGCTGTCCTGGAACGCCACCGCCTGGTCGTGGGCGTCCCGGATGTTCACACCGAGGAACGACACGCCCTGGTCGGCGTAGGTCCGGTACACCTCCTCCAGCTCGGGCGCCTCCAGGCGACACGGAGCGCACCACGACGCCCAGAAGTTGATCACGACGATGTCGCCGGCCACCTGGGAGAGGGTGAACTGCTCACCGTCCAGGGTCTCCCCCTCCAGGTCGGGGGCGGGTTGCCGCTCCGAGGGCGGGAAGAACTCGCTGGTGCCGTTGCCCGCCTCGTACCGGTTCTGGTTGACGCTGCCGCCGGTGTTCCCGGGCCCGCTTGAGCAACCGGCCAGACCGGCCGCCAGCAGTGCCGAGGCCACGACCGAGATCAGCAGCCGCCTCATGGTCAGGCCCCCTTGGCCTTACGAGCGGTAGCGGATTGGGCGACCAGGTGCGCCGCCGGTTCGCTGTAGGTGATCTCCACTACGGTGTCGCCTTCGAAGCGCAGCGAGGTGATGCTGGCCAGGGCGCACTGCCGACGTCGGGGATCGTGCCAGAGCCGTTTGCGCTCCAGGAAGCGACGGAGCACCCAGATCGGTAATTGATGGGAGACGCACACCGCCTCGCGCCCCAAGGCGTTGTCCCGTGCCCGCTTGACGGCCTCGTACATCCGCTGCGCGACTTGCTGGTACGGCTCGCCCCAGGACGGAGTGAACGGGTTACGCAGCACCCACCAGTTCCGTGGGCTCCGGAAGGCACCGTCTCCCGGGCCGACTCGTTTGCCCTCGAACCAGTTGGTGCTCTCCAACAACCGATCGTCGGTGTTGATCTCCAGGTTGAACTGTTCGGCGATCGGCTCGGCGGTCTGAATGGCCCGCTCTAATGGACTGGACAGCACATAGGCGATATCACGATGTGCAAGCGCGGCGGCGGCTGCCTTAGCCATCGCATGTCCTAGTTCGGACAGCTTGAAGCCAGGCAGGCGTCCGTACAGGATGCCGAGGGGATTGTGGACCTCACCGTGCCGCACCACGTGGACAACAGTCGTGATTCGTTCGCCGTGCTGACCGGTCACTGAGCCTCCTGCTCGACTCCTCCATGGGCAATGCCCTCCCCATGATGACCGGCAGGACCAGTGGTCAGCCCAGCTGGTGTGGGGGTCACCGCTCCACCCCCGCCTCAGCCGCCGCCGCGGCGGCCTGAGCGGCCTGCGGCAGCGCGGCGTCGATGATCTCCAGCGCCTCGTCATCAAGCGCGGTAGAGACGAACCAGGCCTCGAAGGCGCTGGGCGGCAGGTACACACCGGAGGCGAGCATGCTGTGAAAGAACGCCGCAAACGCCGCGGTGTCCTGCTGCCGTGCGGAGTCGTAGTCCCGCACGTCGGCGTCGGTGAAGAAGACGCTGAACATGTTGCCGGCGGTGGACACCCGGTGCGGCACCCCCGCCTTGCTCAGGGCCTCGGTCGCCAGGTTGCGCAGGGTCGCCGCGGTGGCGTCGAGTTTCTGGTACGCCTCGGGCGTACACAGCTTGAGGGTCGCCAGCCCAGCCGCGCAGGCCAGCGGGTTCCCGGACAAGGTGCCCGCCTGGTAGACCGGGCCGGCCGGGGCGAGCTGGTCCATCACGTCGGCGCGTCCCCCGAAGGCGGCCGCCGGCAGACCGCCCCCCATGACCTTGCCGAAGGTGTACAGGTCGGCGTCGAACGGGTCGAGTCCGGCCCACCCGGAACGGGAAACCCGGAACCCGGTCATCACCTCATCGGAGATCAGCAGGGCGCCGTGTCGGTGGGCGATCTCAGCCAGCCGCTGGTTGAAGCCGTCCCGAGGCGCGATCACGCCCATGTTGCCCGCCGCGGCCTCGGTGATGACGCACGCGATCTCGTCCCCGACCTCGGCGAAGACCGCCTCCACGGCGGCGATGTTGTTGTAGGGGAGCACGATCGTGTCGCCGGCCGCAGCCCCGGTCACGCCCGGAGAGTCGGGTAGCGCGAATGTGGCGACCCCTGATCCGGCGGACGCCAACAGCGCATCGACGTGTCCGTGGTAGCAGCCGGCGAACTTGACCACCTTTGAACGACCGGTCACCCCTCTGGCGAGCCGGACGGCGCTCATCGTGGCTTCGGTCCCGGAGTTGACCAGGCGGACCTTCTCGACCGGGGTCCGTTCCACAATCAGTTCAGCGAGCTCTACCTCGCCCGGCGTCGGCGTTCCGAAGCTGGTGCCCCAAGCCGCCGCCGCGGTCACCGCCTCCACCACCGCAGGGTGGGCGTGGCCGACGATGAGCGGTCCCCAGGAGCAGACCAGATCGACGTAACGACGTCCATCCGCGTCAAACAGGTAGCTGCCTTCGCCACGCACCATGAAACGCGGCGTCCCTCCCACCGCGCGGAACGCGCGGACAGGCGAGTTCACACCCCCTGGGACGACGGCGCGAGCGCGGTCGAACAGGGCGGCGGAGGCAGGCGCGTCAAACGGATAGGTACCTGGTGTCGGAGGCACTGTGGTCACGGCTCCGCGTTCTCAATGACTGTGGCGTGTTCCGTCCGCCATTCTGGCAGCCATGCCGGGCCACCCCCGCACCGGGTTCGACCGGGCGTAGAAATTCGCTGTTCAGAGGCTGTTCAGAAATGCGCCGAGGTTAAGACCAGTACGGAACGTATCCCATTACCGATGGACTGGCTTCTGCGAGGTGCCGCATGTGCGCGGCGTCAGCGTGGATGACCACCACCCATCCGTCGGGGTAGGCGCACCACCTGGGGTCGCACTGACAGGCCAACGCCCGGGCATTACGGTCAGCGGGGTCACCTCCGGGCGTGGTGAGCGGCTGACCGACACCCCAAACCACCCAGGGCCGAATGCCATGGCTGTCACGGTGTGCTGTTCTTTCCTCGAGCCACTCTCGCAGCTCGGGTGTGCGTGTTCTCGCCATCATGCCCTCCGTTACAGGCTGGAGTTCCAGATACGGAGCGTTGGCACCACGCTGTGTTACCAGTAATACACACTGAGAAACTGGCGGGCGGCATTCTCACGATTTCTATGTGTTATCTGGCCCATCTAGATGCCGGCGAAACCCCATTTTCAGCAACGTTTCGCTTCGATTCCGACAGTCTTTGACGGCGTTGTTGTCAAGGTCTTGCGCGCAGCATCACTCTTCTGAAAGTTTCTTACTTACCCCACTTCCAGCCCGATCGCCCCCTCACAGGAGGCATCGTGTACGTCATGGGACGGTCATCATGAAACGTCGCACGCTGTTCACAACCGCTGCGGCCGCCGCCGTCTACGGCCTCGCCAACCCCGGCAGCGGGTACGCGGCCAGCAGCGCCGAGTGCCCAACCGATCCGGCGCTGCCGAAACGACAGCTGCGCGCCATGTGGATCGCCAGCGTCACCAACATCGACTGGCCCAGCGCCACCGGCCTGGATGCCGCCACCCAACGCGCTGAGTACCTCCGCCTCTTGGACGAGGCCCAGGCGTACCGCCTCAACGCCGTCTTCGTTCAGGTCAGGCCGACCGCGGACGCCTTCTGGCCCTCCCCGCTGGAGCCCTGGTCACAGTGGCTCACCGGGCGGCAAGGAGGTGACCCGGGGTACGACCCGTTGGCGTTCCTGGTGGAGGAGGCCCACAAGCGCAACCTGGAGTTCCACGCCTGGTTCAATCCCTACCGGGTCAGCATGCAGGGCGATCCCGGGCAACTGGTGCCGCAGCACCCCGCACGCCAACACCCTGAGTGGATCTTCACGTACGGCTCACGGCTGTACTACAACCCCGGCATCCCGGAGGTGCGCCGATTCATCCAGGACGCCATCATGCACGCGGTCGAGCACTATGACATCGATGGGGTGCATTTTGACGATTACTTCTATCCGTATCCGGTGAGCGGAGAAACGCTCCCCGACGAGGACACCTTCGCCGAATACGGGGCAGGATTTGACAACATCCATGATTGGCGTAGAAACAACGTCAACCTGCTCGTCCAGGAAATGCACGACCGCATTCACGCGGTCAAGCCGTGGGTGAAGTTCGGCATCAGTCCGTTCGGCATCTGGCGTAACCAGTCCACCGACCCGCTCGGATCGGCCACCAACGGACTGCAGTCCTACGACGAGATCTACGCCGACTCCCGACGGTGGGTGCTCGAAGGCTGGGTGGACTACATCAACCCCCAGGTCTACTGGGAGATCGGCCTGCCGGTGGCCAACTACGCCGTGCTGGTGCCCTGGTGGGCGAACGTCGTCTCCGGCACCGATGTACATCTATATATCGGTCAGGCCGCGTACAAGGTCGGCACCTCCGGCCAGTGGCTCGACCCCGCCGAACTGAGCCGGCACATCACCTTCAACCGGGACTACCCACAAGTCAAGGGAGATGTCTACTTCAGCGCCCGCTCCCTGCGCGCCAACCCCTTGGGCGCGGTCGACCGCCTCGTCAGCGAGCAGTACTCCCGCCCCGCTTTGATTCCGGTCATCGAACATCTGGGAGGCAGGCCACCCGCGCCACCGGTGATCACCACGGCCCGGCGTACCACCGAAGGCGTGACCCTGTCGTTCCGCTCCACGGCCACGGGCCGCCAGCCCGCCACGGACCGCGCGGTGAGTTACGCGATCTACCGGTTCGACGGCCAATTCCGGCCCCGGCAATGCGACCTCGCCGACGCTCGGCACTTGATTGGGACGGTACGCGCGGACCGCGACACCGGGCAGTTCATCGACACCCAGGTGGAGAGCGGACGGACCTACACCTACGTGGCGACGGCGCTGTCCCGGCTGCACCGGGAGAGCGGCCCAAGCCCGAGTCGGGTGGTACGCGCGTAACCCCACCGTAGGGCTGACCGAATCCCGTCGCGGGGCTAACCGACTCCTCGCCCCGGTCCCGGACCTCCCGTGGTCCGGGTCCTCCCCCGCGGTCCCGGACCATCCTCGTGATCCGGGACCGGGGCGAGGCAGACCGCTCACACGAACGTCGACACCCCCATGGCGACGGTGATACCGCCCGCCACGAGCAGGGCGAACGCCCAAATGCGGTCCAGGTTGATCCAGGCACTACGCAGGATCCGCAGTCCGACCACCTCGTAGACCACGATCGCGACGAGGCCAGCGACCAGCAGCATCGCCAGGCTGTGCACGGCCGTCGCGACCAGGGCGTCGGCGAGGGACAAGCCACCCTCCGCCGCCGAGGTGGCGTCACTGTCGGGGGCGTGGTGGTGTATGTGGCCGCTGTGGGCGTGGGCGTACGCCTCCCCACCGGTTTCGGAGTCCGGTTCTTCCGCCAACAGGACCGGTAACAGCATCAGTCCGGCACCGTGCGCCGATGACATCAGGAAGGACCAGGACCCCAGCTGCCAGGCCGACAGACGCATTCCGGCCCACCGGAAATGCCGCTCCGACCACACGCGCCACAGTCCGAAGCCGACCACCACCGCCCCGCCGACGATGGCAATGACCCGAGAGGTCACCACGGAGTGGGATAACACGACCAACCCGGCCACCACACCGATCGCCACCGCGTGCCCCGCGGCGATCACCGGGAGAGCGCGCAGCAGCCCGGCCCTGCTTCGTTCCTGCAGGCCAATCGCCACCGCGAACAACCACCCCATCCCAGGGTTGATCCCGTGGAACGCACCCAGGCCGATCAGGGCGACCAGATACGCCGTGGACATTCCGGATCAGGGGTAGCAGTAGGAGTCCGAGGAGGAGTCTCCTCCCGACAGCCGCGTCTGGTGAACCCGCAGCCCACGGAACTGATCGCCGTGCGGGAAGAAGTTGGGGTCCACCGTCAGACCGCCCGACGCCGGGTCGGTCTCGATCTTGGCCAGCCACGCGCCTACCCCGTCGGGGTAGAACTGGTCGTCCCAGGCGCCGTACAGGGAGTTGGTGAGGTAGATCCGACGCCCGTCCCGGCTCACCTCCACCATCTGGGGTCCGCCGGCCAGCGGCTCATCCGGCGCGCTGGGGTGCGCCTGGCGCGTCACGATCCCGCCCAGCCGGACCTCACCGGTCAGCACGGGAGAGAACGGGTCGCTCACGTCATACTGGAGCAGCTGTCCAGTACCCCACGCGGAGACGTACAGGAAACGGTCGTCGACCGACAGGTTGATGTCGGTGATCAGCGGGGGCACCGCTCCGAAGGGCTTCAGGATCGGAGGGAGCTTTTCGGGGTCCGCCGGCTCGGCCGGAACTTCGATCACTTTCCGGACCGCCCACTGGCTGCCTTCCCGGTACCACGCCCAGACCGAGGCCGACAGGTTCTCCACGTTCACCGCGACCCCGACGAAGCCGTACTCCTTGGTCGGGTCGTGCGCGGGACGCAGTTCGAGAACCATCTGGTGCTGATCGCCAAGGTCCACACGCTGCAGGTGCCGACGCTTACGCAGGTCCCAGAAGTGCAGTGCGTGTCCGTACTTGCGGCCCAGCAGTAACTCGCCGACCACGCCGTCCTCGATCATGGAGGGCGTACCCCATTCGCTGGTGACCAGCACGTCGTGGCCCAGGTGCCACCACACGTCGTAGGCGAAGTACTGCGGGCCCCGGTCGACCTCCCACCGTCCGAGGACCTCGAACGAGGTGTGGTCCAGCAACGCCACACCACCCGGGCCGTCCTGCCCGTTGGCCCCGCCCAGTGCCGACAGATAGATCCCCTCTGGGCCGCAGTGGACCGTGTGGGGACGCGAGTAACCGGCTCGGGTCGCCAGCTCCTCCGCGCTGATCGTCTTGACCAGAGTGGGCTGCCGCGGGTCCGGCTTGGTGTCCAAAACGTAGGTACGGGAGGAGCGCAGTCCAGGAACGATGAGGTAGCGCCGCTCAACGTGCGGGTGGGGGGCATAGGGGCACAGCGCGCTGCTGCACGCGTTCCACCCGAAATGGTGGAGCTCGTCTCCGGTGTACGGCAGTTCGGTCCAACCTACAACCTGGCCGTAACTGGACGAGTCGGGAGCTACATCGATGACCGCGATTGCATCCGGTTTTGTTGCTGAACGGTCATAAGCCGCGACATACGCTAATTCTTCAGCGGGTGCGGCGACGGCCTCCCGCGGGGAGGGATAGAAGGTGGGATCTGGTTTCCAGAGCGCCATAGACATGCCTCCTGGAGGTTGTAGGCTTTTCCTATCGGCCAACTAGATATTCCGCAAGAGCCAGACGCCCTCGATCACACGTTCATGGGACATCCACGCCCTCTCACCACCCTGAGAAGGGCGTTCCCGCCGACTCCGCCCGCGCTCTCGGCCCACGCACACCCAACGCCGACATGGCTGTCAGGTGTGGGCTTTTTCACCGCCTCGCTGGATCGGCTTCTCCCACTGGCTCCGCGCCTCCACGGCACCATGATCAACATGGGCCAACGTGTCGATGTGGGGGATACTCATCGGTATGCCACGGCTCCTACCCAGACGAAGCCGCCGCGCCGATGATGAAACGCCTCACCCTTCCCACGAGGAGCAGCAAGAGGAGCACCGTGACCCCACTCCGGGGAGGGTCCGCCGAGTGCTGGTGTGGTGTGCAACCGCACCGGGACGTTTAGCCGCTCGGCTGGTGGCGTGGGGGCGCCGTCCGGGAGGGCGGTTAACCCTGCAGACCTTCGCCACCCTCGCCCTGCTCGGCGCGATCGTCTATACAGCCCTGTACGTCGTACCCTCCGCCGAACCGGTTGACCGCACCGCCGAGGAGAGTCTCCAACCGGACATCCCCACCATCGGACGAGACCCGTACAGCGGCCCCCAGATAGGGGAGGAGGAGTTATCTCCCGATGAGATCCTGCCCTCCAGCCCCAGCGAACTCGACACACCCTCTACTCCACTGGCACGCCCCCAGGACGCCCTGGCTGCGTGGGCGGCCCGCCTGGAGCCGATCGGCATTCCTCGTGTGGCGTTACAGGCGTACGGGTACGCCGAGCTGACGATGCAGCAGATCCAGCCGGAGTGCCGGCTGTCCTGGACCACCCTGGCGGGTATCGGCCGGATCGAGTCCAACCACGGCCGTTTCAACGGTGCAGAACTCCTGCTGGACGGTCGTTCCCGTCCACCGGTCGTGGGACTGCCGCTGGACGGTGGACCGCAGCGGATGCGAATCCTGGACACCGACGACGGTCGACTCGACAACGATCCGGTGTATGACCGGGCAGTGGGCCCGATGCAGTTCATTCCGACCACCTGGGAACGCTGGGGCGTCGACGGGGATCAGGACGGGCAGGCCGATCCGTATGACATCGACGACGCCGCCTTAGCCGCCGCCCGTTACCTGTGCGCTAACAACCGCGACCTCTCCAACGGAGAAGATTGGCGAGAGGCGATTCTGTCCTACAACAACCTGGAGCAGTACGTTCGTGATGTATTCAACGCCGCGGATGAGTACGGTCGGGCCAGCCATAACCTCCGTTGAGCCGTCCGGGCAGCCTGTCCGGGACTTCCCCTCTCGCGTCGATACGCCACGGATCCGATGCGCTTCTCCGTGTGCGGCCATGAACAGCATTTAGCCCGTTCGCGCCTCTCACCAGGCGGAACGAACACGGAGATTCACAAGATCGCAATAACCTGTACCTATGCTGGGCTGGCTGGCGGCACGGTGTGCCCCATCCGGTTCGGTCCCGGTCGCCTCACGCCGGGTGAGTGACGCCGGCTCATAACCGTTCACCATATTGATTGATCACCGAGGAGTCCCCTCCATGTTTCTGCCCAGGCCAGCGCGCGTAGCCGCCGCGGTCAGCCTCGCGGTGGCGCTGTCGGCCGTCACAGCATGCGCGCCCGCCGATGAATCCGATGACGAACCCGACACCTCCGCGTCGGGTTCGGAGTGCTCCCCAGAGAACCTGCAAACCAAGCGGGACGGCATTCTGACCATCGGAACCGACTCCCCCGCCTACCCGCCGTGGTTCATCGATAACGACCCCAGCAACGGCCAGGGATTCGAGTCGGCGGTGGCGTACGCGGTCGCCGAGGAACTGGGCTTCAGTGAAGACCAGGTGGAATGGATCACGGTCACCTTCAACAACGCGATCGCGCCTGGCCCGAAGGACTTCGACTTCGACATCAACCAGTTCTCCATCACCGAGGAACGCCGCAACGCCGTGGACTTCTCCTCGCCGTACTACGACGTGCGGCAGGCCGTGATCACCGTGGAGACCTCGCCGATCGCGGGCGCCACCACGCTCGCCGAGCTGGCCGACGCCCGGCTGGGTGCCCAGGTGGGGACCACCAGCTACCAGGCGATCACCGACCTGATCCAGCCCAACGTCGAACCGTCGGTGTTCAACACCAACGACGACGCCCGCCAAGCGCTGGAAAACGGCACCATCGACGGACTCGTGGTGGATCTCCCCACGGCCTTCTACATGACCTCTGCTGAGCTGACCAACGGCATCATCGTGGGTCAGCTGCCCCCGCTGGACGGTCAGCAGGAACAGTTCGGCCTCGTGCTGGACCTGAACTCTCCGCTGACCGACTGTGTCAGCCAAGCAGTGGATGCGCTCCGTGAGAACGGCACCCTGGCCGAGCTTGAGGAGCGGTGGCTGGGTCAGACCGCCGGCGCTCCTGAACTGACGTGACTGCTGAACTGACGTGACTGCTCACAAGACTCTCGAGGTGGGTGGCTTAGAGCCACCCACCGAATATCACCCCAGTGTGTGGCAACGTGAGCGGGAGGCTTACCGACGCCGTCAGACTTTCCGCTCGTTTGTCATCGCCACGATCTCGACCGCCGTCGTCGGGGTGACGCTGGTCCTGGTGATCACCGGATCACCCGGTTGGGAACGGGTCAAGCAGACCTTCTTCAACGCTGAGGTCGCGCTCGACGCCCTCCCCGCCGTCGCTGAGGGCCTGTGGCTGAACCTCCGGCTGCTGGTGGGCTGTGCGATCGGGGCGTTGACCGTCGGGCTGCTCACCGCGCTGGCCCGGACGTTACGCGGCCCGGTGTTCTTCCCGCTACGCGCGTTAGCCACCTTGTACACCTACGGTTTCCGGGGCGCCCCGCTAATCATCGTGCTGTACCTGCTGGTCTTCGGGGTGCCTGGGCTGCGGTTGTCGGGTACGCCAAGCGTACTGGTGTTGGGCGGAATCGCCCTGGTGATCACCTACGGCGCATACCTGGCCGAGGTGTTCCGGGCCGGCATCGAATCGATCCATCCCAGCCAGGTCGCCGCGGCTCGTTCCCTGGGCCTGACCTACCGGCAGACCATGCGCCATGTGGTGCTGCCGCAGGCCATCCGACGGGTGAGTCCGCCGTTGCTTAACGACATGGTCGCGCTGCAGAAGGACGTCGGGTTGATCTCACTGGCTGGCCCGATCGACGCGATCCGTGCCGCGCAGATCGAAACCGCCCAGTCCTACAACTTCACTCCCTATGTCGTCGCCGGCGTACTGTTCATCCTGCTGGCCATCCCGCTGATCGCGGTGACCGACTGGGTGACGCTGCGGGCCGCGCGTCGTCAATCCGCGGAGGGCGCCCGATGACCACATCTGAGCCGATCTCCCCCACCACTCCCCGCTCCGACCCGGGCCCGGGTGACCGTCCCGACGCCGATGACTTCTCCGGCCTGGTCCTGCGGTGCCGCGGAATCCGCAAATCGTTCCGCGGCAATCTGGTCCTACGTGATCTGGACCTGGATGTCGCCGAGCACGACGTGGTGGTGCTCATTGGCGCCTCGGGCTCGGGGAAATCCACGCTGCTGCGCTGCGTCAACCTGCTGGAGCCCATCGATGACGGCACCATCCATCTGGATGGTGAGCACATCACCGCCCCTCAGGTAAACCCGGACCGGGTACGGCAGCGGATCGGCATGGTGTTCCAGGCCTTCAACCTGTTCCCGCACATGACCGTGCTGGAGAACATCACCTTGGCGCCGGAGCGGGTGCACAAGGTGCCGCGGGCCACCGCGCGGGAGAAGGCCATGGCGCTGCTAAAGCGGGTGGGGTTGGCGGACAAGGCACACGAATACCCAGATCGGCTGTCCGGTGGACAGCAGCAGCGCGTGGCGATCGTGCGTACCCTCATCAACTCGCCCAGACTGTTGTTGCTGGATGAGGTGACCTCCGCGCTGGACCCGGAGCTGGTCGGTGAAGTGCTGACGATGATCCGGGACCTGAAAAACGAGGGCATGACGATGGTGATCGCCACTCATGAAATGGGTTTCGCCCGCCAGGTCGCCGACCGGGTGTGTTTCCTGGAGGGTGGCCGGATCTTGGAACAAGGGCCTCCCGAGCAGGTGTTGGGGGACCCGGTCGAGGCGCGAACCCGCCGCTTCCTACAGCGCATCATCGAGGCCGGTCGCCTGTCATAAGACCATCGGCAGCCTCAGGCAGCCGTCAACGGTCCAGCTGCTTCGCAGCGTAAACCTGCACGCAACGGAAACAGAGACAAACCGAGTGTGAAACTCCTCGAGGAGCAACTTTCGAAAAGCTGACGACCTATCGCGTTAGACCGGGCACTTCCGGTAAGCATGTCTCGTGAGGGTGCACGAGTGGGAACCAGCCAACGCGTCAGAGCAGGAGCTCGACGGCTGGCTGCACATACTCAACGAGGTGTTCGCCCACGACATCCCCGACGAGCCGACCTGGGGTAACCAGCTGCTCCGCGAGTACCTGTACCTGGCCGCCCCCGGAGAGCGCCGCATCCACTGGCTCGCCTACGCCCAGGAGCCCGTCGGGGACGCCGAGCCGGCCGGGTGGCACGCCTCAGGTGAGAACGCGGATACGGTGTGCGGCACCGCTAGCTTGCTGTTGCCAGCGGACAGCGGCACCTGCGTAGTGGATGTGCTCGTGCCACCCCGCTTCCAACGCCGGGGCATCGGGCGGGCCTTGCTCACCACCGCCGCTTGGCGGGCGCACGGTGAAGGGCGCCAAACCCTCAGCGCTGAGGTGGTTTCCGGCACCGCCGCGGTGCCCTTTTACGAGGCGTGCGGCTTTGAACGGGTCGTTGTCGAGGTGCGTTACCTGCTGCGGTTGGACCGCGTCGACTGGTCCCGTGTCCGACGCGCCGTGGCGCAGGTGGTCTCCGGCTACCGGATCGAATACTTCCAGGGCGGGCCACCCGCCGATCTGCTCCCCGCGTACGCGGAGGCCAAAAGCATGCTCCGTTACCTGACGGCCGGGGAACACACCGTGGACGAGGCCACCGTCGCGGCGGAGGCGAAGCGCCTGTCCGCCAGTCTGGACACGCTGCACCGCCGGGGCCTGCGCCCGCACGTCGTCCTGGCGATCCACAACCCGACCGGGCAGGTAGCGGGCCTCACCGAACTGGTGGTGCCGGCCCAACGGCCGGCACGCGGCGACGAATACGACACCCTGGTGCTCCCGCGTCACCGCGGCTACGGGTTGGCCCTGGCGATGAAGTCGCGGATGCTGTTGGGCTTGCAGCAGACCGAACCGCAGCTGGTCGACATCCAGACCTGGCAAAACGGGGAGTACGAGCCCCAGGCGCAGGTCAACGCCGAACTGGGCTACGTCCGGGACCGGGAGTGGTATGAGTACGAGACCACGACCTCCCGGCTGATCTCCCGCTTGGGCGCGGTGTCCTGAGCCGCCCGTCCTCGACCGTCACCCGGCGGCCAGCCCGACTCAGGACCAGTCCGATTCAGGACCGGGAGCTCAATACCGGGAGCTCAGGACCGGGAGCGCAGCCAGCCGGCCACCTCGACAGCCCAATAAGTCAGGATGATCTGGGCGCCGGCCCGTCGGATCGAGGTGAGCGTCTCCATGATCATCTGTTCCCGGTTGAGCCACCCGTTGGCGGCCGCCGCCTCCACCATGGCGTACTCGCCGGAGATCTGGTAGGCCGCGACGGGGACATCCACGGCCTCCCGCACGGCCCGCACCACATCCAGGTACAGCAGAGCCGGCTTGACCATGACGATGTCCGCGCCCTCGGCCACGTCCAACGCCACCTCCCGCAGGGCCTCCCGGAGATTGGGGGGATCCTGCTGATAGGTACGCCGGTCACCGCGCAGCGACGACTCCACGGCCTCCCGGAACGGTCCGTAGGCCGCCGACGCGTACTTCGCCGCGTACGCCAACACCGCTAGCTCCGGGTACCCGGCCTGATCCAGCGCCTGACGCACCGCCGCGACCTGGCCGTCCATCATCCCCGACAACCCCAGCACGTGGGCGCCCGCCTGCGCCTGCGCCACCGCCATCTCGGCGTACCGACGCAAGGTGGCGTCGTTGTCGACGGTGCCGTCGGGAGCCAGCACGCCACAGTGCCCGTGTGAGGTGAACTCATCCAGGCACAGGTCACTCATGATCACAGTGGCGTCGCCGACCTCCGCCCTGACGTCGGCCAAGGCCACATTGAGGATGCCGGCGGGGTCGGTGGCGCCCGAACCGATCTCGTCTTTATGCTCGGGCACTCCGAACAACATCAATCCACCGACCCCCGCCTGCACGGCCTCCACAGCCGCCTTACGCAGTGAGTCGCGGGTGTGCTGCACCACCCCCGGCATCGAACGTAAGGGGCGTGGCTCGGTTAACCCTTCCCGCACGAACATCGGCAAGACCAGATCGGCCGGGGAGAGTCGGACCTCCTCCACCAACCGACGGAGCGCCGCGGTGCGGCGCAACCGGCGCGGGCGTACCGCGGGGAACGCGCCGAGTGGTCCGGGCGTACTCATCTGCCCTCCTTTCCGGTCCGTGCGGGAAGCCCGGGTCACCGATCAGCGGAACCGAAGCGCCGTCGGCCCCTGCACCTTGGAGCCCCGCCGCTGCTTAGGCGGCATCGCGGCGAGCTTCTCCCGCAACTCCACGGCGTACTGTGCCAACGCCTCAACCAGGTCCGGCACGCTGGCGTTCTCGGGCTGCACATCGACCCGCAGACCAAACTCCCGAGCGGTCTCGGCGGTCTTCGGGCCGATGCAGGCCACCACGGTCCGGGCGTGCGGCTTACCAGCGATCCCCACCAGGTTACGCACGGTGGAGGAGGAGGTAAACAGAACCGCGTCAAACCCCCCGCTCTTGATGGCGTCGCGGATCTCAGCCGGCGGTGGCGCGGCCCGCACGGTGCGGTACGCGGTGACGTCGTCGACCTCCCACCCCCGCTCGATCAGGCCGGCCGCCAGGGTCTCCGTCGCGATGTCCGCGCGCGGCAGCAGCACCCGACCGACCGGGTCGAGGATCGGGTCGTGCGGCGGGAAGTCAGCCAGCAGGCCCTCGCTGGTCTGCTCCCCGCTGGGAATCAGCTCCGGTTGGATACCGAACGCCCGCACCGCGTCGGCGGTGACCTCGCCGATGCAGGCGATCTTCACACCGCCGAAGTGACGGGCGTCCAGACCGTGCTCGGAGAACTTCTCCCAGACCGCCCGGACCGCGTTGGTGGAGGTGAAGACCACCCACGCGTACCGGCCGTCCACCAGACCCTTGATCGCCCGCTCCATCTGCGCTGGGGTCCGTGGTGGCTCCACCGCGATCGTGGGCACCTCGCAGGGAACCGCGCCGTAGACCCGCAGGCGCCGGCTCATCGCGCCGGCCTGCTCCTTGGTCCGCGGGACCAGCACCTTCCAGCCGTACAGCGGCCGGTTCTCCCACCAGCCGAGCTTGTCCTTCTGAGCGACGCCCGCGCCCAGGGTGAGCACCACCCGACCGGTGAACCCGAGCGCCGCCTCCACGAAGCTGTCGACCGTGGACACGGTGGTGTGCTGAGTCTCACCAGTACCGTCCCCGGTGACCGCGACCGGTGTGCTGCCCTCCACTCCGGCGGCGAGCAAGCCGTCCCGGATGGCGGCCAAGTCACCGGCCTCGACGGTCACCGCCAGTGAACCGTGGTTGACCGCGGCGGCCAGGGCGTCGAAGTTCAGTCCGACGACATCGTCGACCGTCACCACGGTGTGCACCGTGCCCAGAGGCAGACCGGCGTAGGTGGTCACGGCCGCGGCGTGGCTGAGCCCGGGCAGCACATCGAAGGGCACAGCGGTACGCGCGACCGCCTGCACCTCCTTGATCACCCCGTCGTGTCCGAACGGATCGCCGGAGACCAGACGGACCGCCTGCAGGCCAGAACGCGCCGCCGACAGCAGCACCTTGGCCACGTCTCCGGGCGCGCCTTCGGCCGGGCTGATCTGGACGTCGGCGCGGGCGTGCTCACGCACCGCCGTCAGAAGAGCGTCGGGCACGGCACGGTCATAGAGAATGTGGTCGGCCGAGGCGATGGCGTCGTACGCCCGGCGAGTCAACAGACCGGGATCGCCGGGTCCGCCACCAACGAAGGTGACGCGGCCGATGGTCTTGCGACGGGTCATCGTGTACTCCCCAACAGAGAATCCGCGCCGGCGTCGAGCAGCGCGGCGGCGAGCCGCCGGCCGACCGAATCGGCGTCAGAGAGCGTTCCGGTGTCGGACATGCGGACGACGGTGCCACCGTCGACCGCGATCACGGCACCGCGCAGGTACAACGAGTCGTGGTGTGTGGCAGGACCGGTGGGTGCCGTGGCTGCTGCGGGGGCCGGGGTGACGGTGGCGAGCGCTCCCACGGGCGCGCTGCATCCCGCCTGCAGTTCGGCGAGTAGCGCGCGTTCAGCGGTTACCGCCGCCCGGGTTGCGGGGTGGTCGAACGCCGCCAAATCCGCGGCCAAACCGGTGTCACCGGCACGGCATTCCACCGCGAGCGCACCCTGCGCAGGCGCCGGCAGGATGAGATCCGGGTCGATAACCTCGGTGATGACGTCGGCACGGCCGAGCCTGCTGAGCCCGGCACGGGCCAACACCACGGCATCAAGGTCAGGATCCGGCCCCAGAACCCGACGAAGCCTGGTATCCACATTACCCCGAATCGGGACACATTCCACGCCCGGAGCGTCCCCGGTCCGGTCTGTCCTTTGCTGGCGGGCCGCCGCCAGCAGCTGAGCGATGCGGCGGGGCGCTCCGGTGCCGATCCGGACCCCGCTTCTCGCTAGCAGCGTGGCCAGTGATGCCCCATCGCGGGACACCAGGACGTCCCGGGGATCCTCCCGCTCCGGGACCGCAGCGATCACCAGCCCGTCGGCCTGCTGGGTCGGCAGATCTTTATAGGAATGCACGGCCAGATCGATCTGACCGGCGAGGAGAGCATCCCGCAGCGCCGACACGAACACCCCAACCCCCAGCCGGGCCACGGGGGCGTTCGAGCGGTCGCCCGGGGTCACGATCTCCACCAGCTCGACCTGGCGTCCAGTCGCTTCGCGTACCAGTGCGGCGACCTTTTGGGATTGGGCCACCGCCAGGGCGCTTCCCCGGGTGCCCAGCCGGAGCGGCCGGGTCAACGTCGCGGTTGTCACGAAACGGCCTCCTCATCGGTCCTGGGCGGGCTTCCGCTTTCGGACCGGTCGGGCTGGTGAAGCACGTCTACGGTTTCGACGTTCTCAGCGGAGACACTCAACGCCTCCGAGGCCGACGCGGTGACGGTGTCCAACCCGAACAGCTCCCGCAGCGCGGCGGCGTACCGGGCCCCACCTGGCTCACTCGCCAACTGACGTACCCGGACCGTGGGCTGATGGAGCAACCGTTGCACCACCCGGTGCACGGTCCGCGCTACCTCGGCACGTTGCTCGTCGGTGAGCTCGGGGCGGCGCTGGGCGAGTCGGCGCAGCTCGGTGCTCACCACGTCATCGGCCCGGGCGCGCAGCGCAGCCACGGTAGGGGCGACCTCGGTGCCTCGCAGCCACGCCTGGAAGGCCGTCACCTCCTCGGTCACGATGGCTTCGGCGGCGCGTACATCCTCGTCCGTGGTGGCCGCCCGCAGTGCGGCGCCCAGCCGCTCCAGGTCGACCAGGGTCACCCCGGCCAGCTCCGCCACGTCCGGCGCCACGTCCCGGGGGACCGCCAGGTCCACGATCAGCATCCGACGGTCGCCGGTGACTGCCCGGGCGACCCGTTCGGCGGTGAGAACGTGCCCTGGCGAGGCGGTCGCGCAGACCACCACATCGGCGGTGGCCAGCACCTCGTCCATCTGGTCAAACGGCACCGCCGTGGCCCCATGACTGGCCGCCAGCCGCCGGGCACGCTCGAAGCTGCGGTTGGTCACGGTCAGGTCGGCCACCCCGGCCCGGCGCAGCGTGACGACGGCCAACGCCCCCATGCCGCCCGCCCCCACCACCAGTGCGGACGTGCCCGTGAAGTCCATACCGTCGGCGCCGGCCAATCCGAACCGCTCAGCGCCCAGCTCCAGCGCGGCGCTGACCACGCTCTGCCCGGCCCGGTCGATGTCGGTTTCGGTGTGGACGCGCTTACCGACCCGTAGCGCCTGCTGCGCCAACTCGTGCAGGGTCCGCCCGCACGAGTCGGTGTCCCGGGCCACGGTGTAGGCCTCCCGCAGCTGCCCCAGGATCTGCGCCTCACCGATCACCATCGAATCCAAACCAGCGGCGACCGAGAAGGCGTGTCGCACCGCGTCGGTGTCGTAATGCATGTACAGGTGCTCAGCGAGCGTGTTGAGGTCGCCTCCGACACGCGCGGCCAGGAGCGATCCGATGTCGGTGAGCGCTCCGTGGAAAGCGCTCACCTCGGCGTACACCTCCACCCGGTTACAGGTGGACAGCACCATGGCCTCCCTGACGTAGGGGGTGCCCAGCAGGGTGGTGAGCAGGCCAGGGATCTCTTTGGCCGGAACCGAAAGGCGCTCCAGCAACTCGACCGGGGCGGTGCGGTAGGAGACGCCCACGACTAGCAGACTCACGCCGACTTCACCTCCCACAGGACCGGCGTGAAGCCGAACGCCACGACGGCGGACAACGCGTGCATCAGCTGACGACCTCCTCGCCGCGGTAGGGAGGCTCCTCCTCGTCGTCGACCTCCGGTGTCGGGAGGGAGGTCAATGCCGCCTTGCGGTTCTCGTGAAACGACAGGATTTGGAGTTCAATCGCCAAGTCGACCTTGCGCACGTCGACATTGGGGGGAACGTTGAGGACGCATGGCGCGAAGTTGAGGATGCTGGTCACCCCGGCGGCCACCAGCCGGTCGGTGACCTCCTGTGCCGCGTGAGCGGGCGTCGTGATCACCGCGATCGAGATTTTCTCGGCGGCGATCACCTCCTCAAGCTCGTCGATGTGTCGCACGACGAGGTCGCCGATACGCTCGCCTACCCGCGCAGGATCGGCGTCGAACAGCGCCGCCACGCGGAAACCTCGGGTTGCGAATCCCGCGTACCCGGCGAGCGCGTGGCCGAGGTTTCCGATACCCACCAGGGCCACCGCTCGGTGTTGGGTCAGACCCAGCACCTGCTCGATCTGCCCAATCAGCCGCGTGATGTCGTATCCCACGCCCCGGGTGCCGTAAGACCCCAGGTGCGAGAGGTCTTTGCGAAGTTTGGCGGAGTTGACCCCCGCTGCCGCCGCGAGTGCCTCACTGGAAACGGTGTCGTATCCCCGTTCGGCGAGGCTGTGCAGGGCACGGAGGTACTCCGGGAGGCGCGCCACTGTCGCTTCCGGAAGATCCGGAAACGACGAAGGCTGCGAGCTGCCGGTGCGCTGCTGACTCATCTGACTCCGGGACTGCGGCTGTGACCACGGCTGCGACCGCCCCCGGGGCGGCACGACACAAGTGACCGTGCTGGTGGGCATTACCGTGACACCAGAGTAGGCGCTTGTGAAGTCGTGCACAAATCGCGATCTTGATTTGGTCTGCACCGCGCCCTCCATCACAGATCGCGATTCAGAATCGGTGGGATGAATCACACGCCCGCCCCACTCACCCAGCTTGTAAGGCAGCGCCCGTCGACACCGAGACACGATTATCACGCTGTGTGAAAAGCGGTGGGGATACCAACAACACTGGCGTGGCGAGACGGTTCTGTCATTCGTCTTTCGCGACTGTCGTACAGCCGCCCACTCTTTCTCGAACAGCCACAGCACAGAACCCGTGGTACGCCCGCCGACAGCGACGCAAACCGAAGGTGGGGTTAACCGGAAACTCGACTGGCCGGTCTCCAGGATGGGTAACGGGTCCTCTGCTAGCTAGCGTCAAGGCATGACATCGTCCACGGTCCAGGCAGAGCCCGCTCCACAGCCCAGCGGGCTACGGCGAGCCGCCGGGCAGCTCGGCGCCGACACCCGGTACGTCATGCTGGGGTTTGTCACCTCGTTAGCCGCCTTCTGCACCCTTTTGCCGATCTTTCTCCTTGGCCTCAGCACCATCGTGCTCGTCGGGGGTGCCTTCATCCTGGCGACCAGCCTGTATGTGGCCCGAGTCTTCGCCGACATGGAACGCGTCGGGCTGCAACAGGTGCTACACAGCTCCATTCCCCAACCGGTCTACCGGCGGGCACAGAGCACCGGCTGGCGACGCTACCTGACCCCACTGGCCTGCCCGCAGTCCTGGCTGGACCTGCTGTACGGGACGTTCGCCTTCATCGTGGCGATCCCCGCCTTCGTGATAGCGGTCGTCTGGTGGGCGCTGGTTATCAACGGTTTCACGTACGCGCTGTGGGCGTGGACCCTGCCCAACGGGGAGGACAGCCAGGATCTCCCTGAGCTGCTGTTCGGTACGGAGAGCCTGGTGGCGGCCAGCTTCTTCTACTTCGCCCTCGGCATCTTCGCGCTCGGCACTCTGCCGTGGGTGCTGCGCGGTTGCGCCCTGTTCCGCGCGGGTTTCGCCCGGGCGCTGCTGTTGAGTGGGGCCTTGAGCGCGCTACAGGAACGCGTCGACGACCTCAGCCAACGTCGCGACGCTGCGGTCTCCGCGGAAGCCTCCGCCCTGCGACGCCTGGAGCGGGACCTGCACGATGGCCCGCAGCAGCGGCTGGTCCGGCTGGCCATGGACCTGGGCCGGGTGCAGCGGCAGATCGACCAGGACCCCGAGACCGCCAAGGTGCAGCTCGCTGAGGCGCTCAATCAGACCAAGGAGACCCTGGCTGAGCTGCGGGCGCTCTCCCGCGGTATCGCCCCACCGATACTCGCCGACCGTGGCCTCGCCGCGGCGCTGACGGCGGTGGCCAGCCGCTGCACAGTGCCCGTGGACCTGGATCTCCGCCTGGGGGGTACGCCCGAGCATCCGACGCGCCTGCCCTCCGCGGTGGAGAACGCCGCGTACTTCATCGTGGCCGAATCGTTAACCAACGTGGCCAAGCACAGCATGGCCACCCGCTGTCAGGTAGAGGCCCGCATCATGGACAGCGCGCTGTTCCTCATGATCGAAGACGACGGGGTGGGCGGAGCGCACCTAGCCAAGGGCCATGGCCTCGGTGGCCTGGCCGAGCGGGTGCACGCCCTGGAAGGAACGTTGGGGATTTACAGCCCGCTGGGAGGACCGACACGCATCGTCGCCAAGCTGCCGATCACCGCGGGTTGAGTCCGTAAGCTCCGTAAGCCGCCACGCCGTCTCCCCTCCTTGGGGTCGCTGGCGGCTTCTACAGTGCCGATGTGAGGGTTGTTCTAGCCGAGGACTCGGTCCTGCTTCGCGAAGGGCTCATCCGACTTCTGGAGGAGGCTGGCTGTCAGGTGGTCGCGGCCGTCAATGACGGCCCCAGCCTGGTCAAAGCCGTCCTGGAGCACCGGCCGGATGTCTCCTTAGTGGATGTCCGGATGCCCCCGTCGTTCACCGATGAGGGCTTGCGGGCCGCGATTGAAGCCCGACGCCAGGTGCCCGGTGCTCCGATCCTCGTCCTGTCCCAGTACGTGGAGGTCTCCTACGCCGACGACCTGTTGGGGGACCGGGAGGGCGCGATCGGCTACCTGTTGAAGGACAGGGTGGCGGATGTGGACGAGTTCCTCGACGCCCTCCGACGGGTGGCAGGTGGCGGAACGGTGCTCGACCCTGAGGTAGTCGGGCAATTGCTGGTGCGGCGACGGGACGATCCATTGCGGAGCCTGACTCCTCGGGAGCGGGAAGTTTTAGCGCTGATGGCCGAGGGCCGCTCCAACACGGCGATCGCACGTCACCTGGTGGTGACGGAGGGGGCCGTGGAAAAGCACGTACGCAACATCTTCACCAAGCTCAACCTGGCCCCATCCGAGGAGCAGCACCGTCGGGTCTTGGCGGTGCTGACGTACCTGCGCTCCTAGCACCCGCGTACCTCCGCCCTGGCGCCCGCGTCCCTGCGTTCCCAAGCGCCTACCTTCGCCGCGCGTCTACGCAACGGTCTGCACCGGTGGCAGGCCGGTCTCGCCCAAAATGAAGGCGACCGCCTCGGCCGGGCCTGAGGCCACCGGCAGGCCGGTGGCGCGTAACCGCTCGGTGTGGGTCACGCCGGTGTCCACCAAAACACACCGTGCGCCTACCGCCTCCGCCGCGACCGCGTCGTCGAGGCTGTCGCCCACCACCACGCAGTCCGGGCCCTCCAGCCCGATGTGGCGCAGATGCTCGATCAGGTGGCCGACCTTGGTGCCGCCTCCCACCGCGGCCCGCAGCCCGTCGATCCGGGAGAAGTATTCGGAGATTTGATACCGCTTCACTAGATCGACTAATTCGTCATGGAACGCCATCGACAGCAATGACTGGGTACGCCCAGCGCGCTGCCACTCCTCCAAGGCGTCGACCGCGCCGGGGGTCAGGGAGCAGCCGGCGGCGAGCAGGGCGCGGTAACTGGCGTGGAAAACCTTGTCGATGACCGCGAACTCCGCCTCGTCGAGAGGGCGGCCCAGCACTTCGGCGTAGTACTCAGCGACTGGGCGGCGGAACCCGCGCCGGTGGTGTTCTATATCCACGCGCGGCCCACCGCAGCTGGCGAACGCATCATTGGTCGCTTGGACCACCAGGGTGGTGTCGTCAAGTAAGGTGCCGTTCCAATCCCAGATCAGGTGCCTCCCCACAGGGGGCCACCCTAACGTTCTAAACCCGACACGGAAACGGTTAACCAGGCCCTATCAGGCACATCTCCACCCAGGTTTTCGGATCGCGACCTCCATCACACGTCAGCGCTGCAGATCGCGGATTAACCGCTCCTCCTCCACCTTCCAGTAACCGTGTTCCACGCCATCGAGCAGGATCACCGGGAGCCGATCCCCGTACTCACGCTCCAGCTCCACATCGGTGGTCACGTCCACCTCGCGCCACCGCACCTGGGTGCGGGCCGCGACCCGTTCCATGTCCTGTCGCGCGATCTCGCACAGGTGGCAGCCGGGTCGGGTCAGCAACGTCACCTCATGATCGGCGACCGCCATCGTGTGCTTCTCCCCCTCTCCGTGGGTCGGCGTCCCGTGACTGGCGTTCCACAGTCACCTGTCCCGTCACCTATCCCGCAGCATGGACCTGCGTACCTGACCGGTAATCGAGCGTGGCAGCTGGTCAACGAACCGCACCTCGGTCGGGCTTTTGAACCGGGCGAGCCGACGCTCGCAGTGAGCGATCATCTCATCGGCGTCGACACTGGTGCCTTCCCGCGTCACCAGGTACGCCCGGATCGCCTGCCCCGTGGTGGGATGGGGAACCCCAACCACAGCCGCCTCCGCCACCGCGGGATGCTCCAGCAGGATCCGTTCGACCTCCTGCGGATAAACGCTGAACCCGGACACGGTGATCACGTCGCTGAGCCGGTCCACAAGGAACAGGTCGCCGTCCGCGTCCGCGTACGCCAGGTCGGCCGTCGCCCACCACCCGTCCGCCCCAGGACCGCCTCGCCCATCGGGCCAGTAACCCGAGAACAGGTTCTTCCCGCGTACCCAAATCTCTCCGGGATCGGTTCCGGGTGATTGTGGACTGGCGAACTCCTCGTCGTCGTGGTCATCGTGATCGGCCGCCTCGATCTCCTGGCCGTCCGGGCTGACGAGTTTGAGCTCGACTCCCGGGATCGGACGCCCGATCGACCCGATCTTGTTCGTCTGGCTACACAGCGTCGTGGTCAGCACCGGAGCGGCCTCGGTGAGGCCGTAGCCCACGAAGATGTGTCGGCCGGTGATTTCCGCAAACCGCTCCCAAGTGCGAGGATCCAGGGGTGCCGCCCCGCTCACCGCCAGCCTGACCCCACTGAAGCGTTGTTCGAGATCGGGCTGTCGGAGCCAGGCGCGGTACATCGCCGGCACTCCCAGCACCACACTTACGCGATGGCGTTCGATCTGCTCCAGCGTGTCGGCCGGGTCGAATCGGTCGATGAGGACGCCGGCGCAGCCGTGGTAGGCGATCTCGTGCAGGCCTGGCCCCAGGCCATAGGCATGGAACATCGGCAGCGCTAGCAGGACCACATCGGTGGGGCTGACCATACGCGGCTCGATCTGATCAAGCTGCTGGAGGTTGGCCATCAACGCCCGGTGGCTGAGCATCACCCCGTGAGGGACGCCGGATGTGCCGGAGGTGTAGAGGATGACCGCCAGGTCCTCACCGCCCCGTGACGTGTCCAGCGGCGGCTCGTCGGGGCTGACCTGCAACGGGCCAGTGTCGCCCTTTGCCTCTGGGGCGTCCTCCACGGTGAGGATGTGCCGCACCCCATCCAGCACGCCCTCGGCTTCCGGTCCTATCAGACGCGCGGCAGTGGTTGCGCCGCACACCACGGCCGATGCGCCGGAGTCAGCCAGGATCCGTCGCTGCTCCGCCACGTCTTGGCCCGGGTGGATCGGTACGGCGATCAGTCCGGCCCGCAGAATGCCGAAGTACGTGGTCACGAACCGCGGAATGTTGGGGAGCGCGATCGCCACCCGTGGTGGGACCTTGTCCGACCCTTCACGCGACGGGGTGGATGGGAAAAGCGTGGACAGGTCACGCGCGACAGCGTCGACCTCCGCGTCCACCTCGGCCCATGTGAGGGTCTGGCCACGGTATATCAGCGCGGGCCGGTCACCTACCTGGGTGGCGGCACGACGCACCAATTGAGCGACGTTATGGATCTTATTCATGATTAGCCCCGGCGGTGGCCGATCTTGTGGTGGCGACCCGTACCGTACTGGTGGCCCATGACCATCAGACGCCGCGGCATCCGGCGCGTCGCCGGGCCGTCCTTGCTGTTGAGCGTAGAAGCGTACGCCTGGCGCGCCAGCGCTTATCGCCGCCTCGACAGATCGGATCAACGACGCACGAAGCTGAGGCTTCGGGACAAGGAGACGACCAAATAAGTGACATATGTCACATATGACCCTAAAGATCGGGCAGCAAGCCCCATCCGGCGGCGCAAACAGACGCAAGGAAGGAAGATCCAGGGCGACTTATCTCACTGAGTCCAGAAAGACGCACAACGTGTGCGACATGCCGCGTAAGCGCGTCGACACAATATGCCTCTCAGCAATCAGATATGTACGCAAGAGTGACGAGTGCGATTTATCATCGTTTGGTCGGCTCGTCCCATTACCTTGGGTCCCGACACCCCTCACCCGAGGAGGCCGCCGTGCCTGTCGAAGCGCCGCCGATACATCTCGCCCATCCTGGCCGCGCTAACCCCTATCCGAAGCACGGCTCCCGGGAGGCATACACGTGAGCAGCTACGCCTCACCCGGCGACTTCACCGCCGCGCGTCAGTCCGTTGTGAGCGACGAACTGTGGATGATGCTCGTCTCGGTGATCCGCGGTGATACCCGCCGCTCAAGCTCTCACCGCAGCGGATCCTCCACCACCACGGACCGCTCCCCCGGGCGCCCTCAAGGTCGGAGAGGGGTAGCCAGCACCGAACCCTCCACAGAACCCACGCCACGTACTCGGCGCCCCGCCCCCAGTCCGCGCGCAGCTGAACGGTCGCCAACTCCTCCGCGATCAGCGACCCCACAAACGGGCCCATCCTTCGGAGGGGGGCCAGAACCCGATCCAGGGTCGCCCACCCCTGAGGTCTGGGAGCTCGTGGAGCACGCGCAGAACGGGGATGCCGAAGCATTCGGGGCGCTCTATGACCGTTATCTCGACACCGTTTTCCGATATGTCTACTTCCGGGTAGGAAACCGCACCCTCGCTGAAGATCTCACCCAAGAGGTCTTCCTCCGCGCCCTCAAACGGATCGGCAGCCTCACCTATCAAGGCCGTGATCTGGGGGCGTGGCTGGTGACCATCGCCCGGAACCTGGTGGCCGACCACTTCAAGTCCGGCCGTCACCGACTCGAAGTCGCCACCGCCGATGTCTTGGACACCGACCGCGAAGAGCGCGGCCCAGAAGGCAGTCCCGAAACCGCCGTCGTTGAGAAGATCACCAACACCACGCTCTTGGAAGCGGTCACCCGCCTAAATCCGGAACAGCGAGAGTGCATCATGCTGCGGTTCCTGCACGGCTTCTCCGTGGCGGAGACCGCTCGCGCCATGGGCAAGAACGAGGGGGCTATCAAAGCGTTGCAGTATCGTGCGGTCAGGGCGTTGGCGCGGCTGCTACCGGAAGGATTCACTCTGTGAACCCTCACCGGGTCCAGCCGCACAACCACATCAGGACGATCACACCCGCGATGGGCGGAGCAACGTACCCGACAGATCCCCGTTTGGCCGCAACCGTAACCTCGGCGGTACGCCCTGCGTTTGTCAAGGTGCAGCCAGCAGCCACCCAGCTGGTACTCACGGCCACCGGCCACAACCGTGCCGTACCGACGGGCGGAAGGAGGTACGTGCGGTGATCTTCTCGTACTTTTCACGCCGCCGCGCCGACCGCTTCGCGCAGCTGCTGGACGCACCCGATAAGGCCGAGGTCGAATCCAATGCCTCCGCGTACCACCACGACGCCCACGACCCGGAGCTGGAGAAGCTGCTCCATCTAGGGCGGCAGCTGCGTCAGCAGATGCCCGTGATCGGCGATCAGGTACGGCCGGACCCTGACTTCAGGGCTCGCCTGCGGCAGCAGCTCATGGATACCGCAGCGGCCAGAGGCATCGGAGTCACCGCTACGCAGGAGGCCGAACCGGACGACGCCCCACAGACCACGTCGGTTCGCCGGCCCGGTCTACGGTTGGGCCTGGCGTTCGCCGCCCTCGCGGCGCTCCTGGGACTCACCGGGGTCTCCGCCGCCAGCGGTGACGCGTTGCCCGGCGAGGCGTTGTACGGGGTGAAACGGCAGACCGAACGGGCCCAGCTGGCCCTGGCTGGCTCCGACGTCAACCGGGGACAGCTGCATCTGGAGTTCGCGCGTACCCGCCTGGCCGAGGCCGTGGCCATCGCCGACAACCCACGGCTTCTGCCTGATGTGCTGGACGACATGGACGAGGACAGCACAGCCGGGGTCTTTCTCCTCACCACCGCCGCAGTGGATCGTGGAGAGCCTAGCCTCCTGGACGCCGTGGACGCCTTCACCAGCCAACAGCTGCCCGAGGTCGCTGATCTGGCCGACACCCTGGAAGGTGAGTTCCGGCAACGCGCCCTCACGTCGTTGGATCTGCTCAACCGGATCCAGGACCGCTCGGCCGAGCTGAGACGCCTGCTGCCCTGTACCAGCAGTGACAGCGCCGAGGTGGACGATCTCGGTCCGCTCCCTCAGCGCTGTTCAGCGCTCCCCGCTACCGATGAGGAAGAGTCATCCTCATCGGAGAATCGGGATTCGGGCTCCCAACGGGGGAATGACACTCCCGACACTCCCGACGCGTCGCCTGGGCAGGAGGTCACACCGACTCCCAGCGACACCTCCATGCCGCCGTCCGATGGTCTGCCCGCCACTCCCACTCCTCCGAGCATCCTGCCCTCGCCATCGACTGTCCCTCCCTCCTCGGATGCGGACTCTGACGACGACAGCGGCTTCTTGGAGGATCTCCTTCGCATCATCGGCGACCTACTCGGTCGCTGAGTGGGCTCCACCCCACGTCTGATCATCGTGGAGCCGTCACGGCTGATACTGTGACGGCTCCACGAAACCACCGGGGAGCGAGATATATCCGGTCATGTACCGTTCTCCCCGGAGATTCATCGTGCCTCGGTCGCTCGGACACCAAGGTGAGGCATGGCGTACGGTCAGACAGCTACCCTCAGGCGTGGTGGTCTTTGAATAACGGGGACCGTAGGGTCAAGCACGTGGCCGTCCGACGAGCCCATCGGTCGGCCAAATCACACAATGCGTCAGGTCATGGCGTCGATTCGGTGAAGGAAATCAGTGATTTCAGTGAAGGAAGGCGGGTGTGGCGGTGACCCGATTCCGCAGACAAGCCCAGGAAGAGCGCGCTGACCGCGCGCACCTGGCAGGAGTGGCCAGCGCAGAGGCGGCCGTGGTCGGGGCCACCGAGCAGCCTTCGGAATCGAAGGCAGCGCCCGGAACCGCCGCCTTCTTCGATCTAGACAACACCATGATGCGGGGGGCGTCGATCTACTGGTTCGCCCGCGGCCTGGCCTCCCGGGATTACTTCACCACGCGTGATCTTCTGAAATTCGCCTGGCAACAGCTGAAGTTCCGGCTCATGAGCGAAGACCACATCGACATCGCCGCGGCTAAGCAGTCCGCGTTGGCCTTCGTCGCTGGCCGGCCGGTCTCCGAGATCGTGGAACTGAGCGAAGCGATCTACGACGAATTGATGGCCGAAAGGATCTGGTCCGGAACCCGGGCGTTGGCCTCCCTGCACATGCGGGCGGGTGCGCAGGTGTGGCTCGTCACCGCCGCACCGGTGGAGCTGGGCAACCTGATCGCGCGTCGTCTCGGGCTGACCGGGGCGCTGGGCACGGTCGCCGAGATTCGCGACGGTCGCTACACTGGCCGCCTGGTCGGTGACATCCTGCACGGACAGGCCAAGGCCGAGGCGATCCGGGCGCTCGCCGAACGAGAAGGGCTGGACCTGTCCCGCTGCAGCGCCTACAGCGACTCCTACAACGATCTGCCGATGCTCACCACCGTCGGGCACGCGGTCGCTGTCAACCCCGACAGCGCCCTACGCCGCGAGGCCCGTGCCCGGGGGTGGGAAATCCAGGACTTTCGGACCGGCCGAAAAGCCGTCAAGATCGCTCTTCCATGTTTGGTGGGCGCCGGCCTGGTGACCGGCGCGGTGGCCGTTGGGATCGCGGCGCGCCGCCAAGCGAAAAGTCGGTGAACCCGCCGGTTGGGTCACGGTAGGACAATGGAAGATACCGTCACCGGTATATGCCGGTGTGATCCCCCGTATTGATCGTCGCTCTTTCACATCGGAGGCTCGTCAGTAGCGTGGCGCGGGGCGTACCCCACCGTCGAGGCGAGCCTCCTCTATTCCTATTTCCCGCCTGTACGGGTCTGTTCCACCTTGGTTCTCGCCTCAACGACCGCGGCACGACAGTGCTGTTAGCGGCTGGTTCGCACCACGGAGTGGGTGCGGGGCGCCTTTCCCGTCGACGCGACACGGCCGCTTCACAGTCACGGACCGCCTCATATGAGGCTGACTAGTTTGAGTCTTCTGAGGAGGACGAGTGGGAGAAAGCGCCGCCTCGGAGCCGCAGCAGGCGGTAGAGGTTCTGCTGGATGATCTCCCGTACCCGGTCGGCGAGGTCGAAGACCGCCATCGGGTCATCCGCTAGCTCACTGTCGCCCAGGGTGTAGATCGGCTCGCCGAACTCAATCAGCCACTTACTCGGCAACGGGACCAGGCCCAACGGCCCCAGCCATGGGAAGGTCGGCGTCACCGGGAAGTACGGTACGCCCAGCAGCCGCGCCAACGGCCGAATGTTCCCGATGAGGGGGTAGATCTCCTCCGCACCCACGATGGAGACCGGGATGATCGGTGCCCCGGTACGCAGCGCGGCGGCGACGAACCCGCCCCGCCCAAAACGCTGCAGCCGGTAACGCTCTGAGAAGGGTTTGCCGATCCCCTTGAACCCCTCTGGGAAGACCCCCACGACCTCCCCAGCCTCCAGCAGCCGCTCAGCGTCCGGCATGCAGGCCAGGGTGGCGCCCATCTTCCGCGCGTACTCTCCGATCACCGGGAGCTGGAACACCAAATCCGCGCCGAGCAGCCGTAGGTGCCGCCGGGCTGGGTGTTCGTCGTACAGGGCCAAGGCCAGCATCACGGCGTCGAGCGCGATGGTGCCGGAGTGGTTAGCCACGACGAGGGCTGATCCGGCGGCCGGCACGTTCTCGATGCCGATCACCTCGACTCGGAACCAGTGCCGGTACAGCGGTCGCAGCAGCGGCGCGATCACCTGGGTGGACAGCTCGGGATCGAACCCGAACTCGTCGATCTCGTACTCGCCGGTGATACGGCGCCGCAGGAACGCCAAGGCGTTCGCCACCCGCTGATCCCAAATGTCCCCGGTTATGGGCTCCCTGGGCCCGGTTCTCTCAGCGACGGGCATGCCGGATCCACTCCAGGATGGTTCGCTCGACGGCTTTCACGTTCTCCGGGCTGAGCACGGAGGCCAGGTCGTGTCCCCGGATGAAATCGTCAAAAGCATCGACGGTACGCCGGGGCAGGTAACCGAACTCCTCCTTCAGCCGGGTGGTGTCGACCACCCGACCGTGCACCAGAAAATCAATCTGATCCAAGGAGAAATCGATCAGGCCGCTGTGTCGAGCGAGGGCGGCCACCACGGACAATCCGACATCGGGCACCGGCAGCGGTACCCGTCCCGCCCGCCGGATCGCCTGAGACAGTGACAGCACTCCGGGTCCGGCGACGTTGAACACGCCGGGATGGTGCTCCAACACACTGCGGTGGAGCACCTCCAAAGCGTCGTCAACGTGGACGAACTGCACGCGTGGGTCACGCCCAAACACGGTGGGCACCACCGGCAGCGAGAAATAACGCGTCAACGTCGTGTTCGCGCGGGCCCCCACGAATGGGGCGAACCGCAGCACGGTCACTGTGACGTCGGGACGACGCCGCGCAAATCCCCGCACATACCCCTCGATCTCCACAATGTCCTTGGCGTACCCGCCTCGGGGCATCGCTCGCGGCTCGGTTTCCTCTGTGAACAGAGCCGGATCCCGCGAGGATGCGCCGTAGGCCGCCACCGAGGACTTCACCACCAGTTTGGAGACACTTGGGGTTTTCTGACAGGCGGCTAGCAGCTGCATCGTCCCGATGACGTTCACTTCCTTCATCGCCGCGCGTCCCCCGGCCCGCGCCGGGGAGGCCACCACGGCCATGTGCACCACCGTGTCCGGCTCGGTTTGAGCGAGGATCCTGCCGATCAGGGGATGCCGGATGTCGGCATGGATGAACTCCGCCCGGCCCAATAGCGCCGTGGTCTCGTCGGAGGGCATGGTGGTGTCCACGCCGATCACGTGCCCGACCCGCTCATCACTGGCGAGGCGGCCCGCGATGGCGGCCCCCATGTACCGACTGGCCCCGGTGACGAGAACGACGTTGGACACGGTGGACCCGGGTGTTACTTGCCTAGACGACGGCGCTGAATACGGGTCTTGCGCAGCAGCTTGCGGTGCTTCTTCTTAGCCATGCGCTTGCGGCGCTTCTTGACCACCGAGCCCATACGTGATTCCCCTTGCGTAGCCAGCCGTACCGGCGTCGTGTGACGCCGGTACGGAATTTTTGAGGTTGACGAACCCGTCCAGAGTAACGGGCTTCCCCAGAGGGCCGCTCAGGCGGAGTCCGTGAAAGCGTCCTTGAGGTACGCGTGGATCGCGTGCTCAGGGACTCGGAAAGATCGTCCCACCCGCACGGCCCCTAGTTCACCCGAATGGACAAGTCTGTATACCGTCATTTTGGACACCCTCATCAGGGCCGCCACCTCGGCTACGGTCAGGAACTTCACCTCCGACAGTGGATCGCCCCCGCGGGGACTGATCCGATCTCGTCCGCTCTGTCCCGGTGGGCGATTGCTCGCTCGTGATCCGGCCATATCTCTTCCGACCCATCGGCACGTGTCGGCCGGCGGCTTCCCCTCCGCCGGGAGGGACACGCACGTGCTTTCTGAACAGTAACGTTGCCAGTGTGATCCGCGCGATATCTTTAGGTGACCGATCACACCGCAATACGTGATGGAATCACCGCCGAGAGATCAACGAGCGGAGGAAAAAACCCACATTGGCCGGTCGCTCGGCGAGCCGCCGCATCAGGTAGCCGTACCACTGGGTGCCGTAGGGGACGTAGACCCGCACGGTGTGCCCGGCCGCGGCGAGGCGGCGCTGTTCTTCGGGGCGGATCCCGTGCAGCATCTGGAACTCGTAGGAACCCGGCTCCCGGTCGTACCAGGCGGCCCGATCCTGGCCGATCGCGATCAGGCGCGGATCGTGGGTCGCCAGCATCGGGTACCCCTCACCCGCCATCAGCACGTTGAGGCAGCGCACGTAGGACTTGTCCACCTCGACGCGGGACTGGTACGCCACTGACTCCGGCTCCGCGTATGCCCCCTTGCACAGCCGCACCCGCGACCCGGCGTACGCCAGCTCCTGGCAGTCGGCCTCGGTACGCCGCAGGTACGCCTGCAACGCCACGCCGGTGTTCGGGAAGTCTTTACGCAGGTCGGTGAGGATCTCCAGGGTCGAGTCGGTCTTGGTGTGATCCTCCATGTCGAGGGTGACCGTCGTCCCCGCGTTGGCTGCTGCCTGGCAGATGGCGCGGGCGTGTTCTCGGGCCAGCCGTTCGTCGAAGGTCTGCCCGAGCGCTGACAGTTTCACGCTCACCTCGGCAGCGGGAGTCAGTCCGCGCTCTCCCAGTGCCGTGAGCAGCTCCACGTACGCCTGCCGCACCGCAAGCGCCTGCTCCGGTGTCTTGGTGTCCTCACCGAGGTGGTCGATGGTCACGGTGAGCCCATCGGCGGTTAACACGCCACTGACGTGAAGGGCGTCGTCGAGGGTCGGCCCGGCGACGAACCGGTCAACGATTCCACGGGTCAGCGGTGCTGTCTCCACGAACCGTTCCAACGCTTCGTTACGGGCCGCGGCGAGGATCACGGAACGGAGCATGCGTTGAGAGTACAAACCTCTTCCCATTTCGTCTTCTCACCGTTCAGCTCGTCCAGCCCGGTCCCTGCGCTCCCGCTATTCGTGCCATTCGCGCAGGGGTCATCTCGTCATAACCGAGCTACCGTATACGTATAGGTGTACGTACTAGCGGGGTCGGAGGCTGCCATGCCGAACAAGACCATCTATGTGTCCGATGACGATCTACCGCTGTTCGCCCGCGCCCAAGAACTGGCCGGCGGCAACCTCTCGCTGGCCATCGCCCGCGCCTTGCGGCAATTCGTGGAGACCGAGGAGGCGGCGAAGGCCGGCTATCACGAGATCACGGTCAGGGTCGGCAGCGGCGGCAACACCCAGCGCAAACGCTTCACCGGCCGGCAGCTAGCCCAGTGGCGACACCAATCTCAGGGTGGGCGCGTTGAGGTCTTCACGGTCTATCAGACCGCCAAGGGCCGGTTCGCCGTCCACACCCGCAGCGGCCCGTTCTGGATCGGCTTCGCCGACGCCCAAAACTGGCTGGAGAACCTGCTGAGCGGCCAGGGATTCGAGCAGCTGTTCGGCGCGGCGCGACAGCAGGCGCAGCGGATGCGCGGCGCCCGACCACCGTGGATGGACTGGAAGGCGGCCTGGTCACGTGGCGAGTTCCCGTTCGGGGAGTGGATGGGACACGTGGGAGACCCCGGCGAGGCCACCCTGGAGGTCTACGAAAACTTAGACCAGCTCGCCGAACACATCCCCGCGGAGCTGCTTCAACTGGTCAAGCAGGCCCTGGACAACCCCGGTATCGAAGACCTCGACATCTGAGCGCGACCGGATCTGGGTGCCGCAGGCACACCTCTGGCTCAGTCTCCTCGGGTACGCGGTGCGTAGCGGTCAGCAGCGCGCCGCACCGCGTACCCATGCCATCTGGTCAGCGCGGTGGTGCCTAAGCCGAACCCGAGCACCAGGACCGCCACCGTCGCCGTGACGGCGTCGAACTCCCGCAGCGGGATCGCCCAACCGTGGGGCTGAGTGCGGGCGTCGTAGCCGAAGTAGTCCAAAGGCACCACGACGGTCAGCGGTGCCACCCAGGCGAGGGAACGCCCAAGGATCCGCCCGGACAGGAGCGCCAGGCCAAGCCACAGGACCAGATTGCGGAGCAATTCGGGCACGACGTCGCCGACACCGCCGAGGTACGCCGCTACCCCGAGCACCAGGGCCGTCACGGCGAGCCCGGCCCCGAGGTACCCGAATTCCACCCCAAGCAGGCACCGAGCGGCCCGCTCCTCGAAGGACGCCATGTCCCCTGTCATCCCGATCGCGATGGCGATCGCGGCCACCACCGGGAGGAAAACCCACAACGCTACGTTCACCGACCCTTGAGGGGTGTCGGCCGGGACAGACATCTCAAGCCCACCCCAGACCGCGCAGACGACCGCGACCCCCAGCTGTGTGACCGCGACCGCCCAGATCCGGTGGGTACGCAGCCACCACCTCACGGCGCTGTACCGGCCGCCGGGCCAGATCCTGTTACGCCCCACAGGTCGCCTCGTACGCGGTGGTGATCCGTTCCCGCGCCCACTCGAACTGCTCGTCATCAGGTAGCCGCAGCACCCGCCGAAGCTCCTCCTCGTCGTAGTCGAACCCACCGTGGTAGTCAGCTGGACGCATGCCGCCCCAGGCGCGTGCCACCAGCCACTCAAGCATTTCGGTGAGCGCCTCCTGCTGCTGCTCCTCTCCGGCCGCGGTCGCGGGGGCACACAGCGACTCGTCCCCGAAGGAGGCGTTCAGCACGCCGTACGCCATTCCCCGGGCAGCGGCCCACAAGCCGAGGGTGACCGGGAAGGTGGCGCCGTCTTCTGGAGTACGCAGCCCCTCCTCATGGAACGACTCCGGGATAACGAACAACCTTGAAGCCGCCACCGCCTCAAGCCGCTCCGCGATCGCCGTCAGCTCCGCCAAGTGGCGACGGTGTTCCGGCCAGATACACACCTGGGGTACGCGGTCGGAGCAGAGCGGCTCATCCGGCGGCTCCCGGCCTTGACGTAACGGGCCGGCCGTCATGACCCCGACGATGGTGAGCAGTACCAGCAGACTGGGGAGCACCGTCGCCCGATACCGATGCTCTGTCCAGCTAGACCTCGACGGAGGCTGAAACCCTACGGCGGCCACCACCAAGGCGACGGCGAGTGCCAGCCGAGTCAGCAGGGCCGGCGTGGTGATCTCCACCTGGGGCGCTCCGGATAGGACAGAGAAGCTGAAGGTGTCCGAGGAGGCGAACCAGAGCAGCCCGAGGTAGACCCCTGCCCCGATCAGCAACGGAACGAGCCAACTTTGGGTCAGCCGCCCCGCCAGGTGTCCCAGGGCAGCGGCGATGATCACGACGGTGGCACCGAGGAGGAGGTAACTCGGCCAGAGGAACCCCGGGCCGGCGGTGCCGACGCTCACCACGGCGGCCGCGATAGCCCCCACGAGCAGCGGGATGAGCCCGTACACCACCGTGGCGGCCAGATGCACGGCCTCTCTCTGCCAGAGCGGGCGGGCCACCGCGCTCCACTGCTCGATCCCGTCGGCTCGCTGCACCCGAGCCGCCGACCAGGCTGCAGCGGCGGAGAGGAGAATCGCCATCTCCGCGACGGGGACCTGGGCGGCGGCGCTCGCCTGCGGCCAGACCCCGATCCAGTCGGTATTCCGGCCGAAGAGCATGCCGAGCTCAATCGCGATCAACACCGGTAACGCCCAGCGCAGGGGTGACCGACGCAGTTCAATCCAGAAGGCCCGGATCATGCCGCCACCCGGTTGCTCAACACGGTGGTGTAGCCGCGCTCCAGTGGGCTGTCCCCTCGCGCCCCAGGCCGGGCCAGACCGGCGAGCTCGTCGGGGGTCCCATCGAATCTGATCTCGCCGCCCTGCATCACCAGCACTCGGTCGCAGACCGCGGCGACGTCCTCCACCAGATGCGTACTCAGCACGACCGTCGCATCGGTGAGCGACCGTACGATTTCCCGGAACTCCAGCCGCTGCTCCGGGTCGAGCCCAACGGTCGGCTCATCGAGCAGCACCACACGGGGACGCCCAACAATTGCTTGCGCGATCCCACACCGACGCAGCATCCCACCCGAGAGGCTCCGAAGCTTACGGCCGGACTGCGCGGTCAGATTCACGGCGGCGATCGCCCGTTCCGTCTCCTCGTGTGCCGTCGCTTCTGGTACCTCGCGCAGCCAGGCGCAGTACCGGACGAACTCGTAGACGGTGAAGCCGGGGAAGTAGGCAAAGTGCTGCGGTAAATATCCGATCCGACGTCGCGCCTCGCGGACCTCCGCCGCCCTCCTTATCATCCGCCCGTCGATGCGTAACGTGCCCTGACGGGGTGGAATGATCGTCGCCAGGGTCCGCAGCAGAGTCGTCTTACCCGCGCCGTTCGGTCCGAGCAGCCCTACGGTCCCGACTCCTAGCGACAGTCGAAGACCAGAGAAAACCAGCTTCCGCCCGTATCCCTGAGCCAGGCCCTTCGCCTCAATGATCACTTCTACCCCACGCATCTCTGCTGATGCCCGCCACCTTTCAAATAACGGCGGCGGGCATACCTCAGGACCTTAAGCACGGAATCTCAGCGGAAAGCATTGTACGCGCTCTGCGCTGAGAATCGGCACTCATGGCGGTCAAGTGGATCAATGTATCCTTTAACCAACCTCCACGCTCCTGCCCAGTCTGGCTGAGCACTGCAGGCAACATGGAGCCGCACTTCAACAGGCTGGCTAGAGTGTTCCTGACACTCGTTCCAGGCGGCAGTATTGCGCCAGTGCGCAGCGCATCCACTCACACGCCTGGTGTCGCCCGCGTTGGCGGGGGAAGTGCCGAAGATGACCGCCGCACATGTCATGGCGATAACCAATGCCCTGACCAATCCTCGGTCTCTCACAGCTCGCCTCCTTTAAACGCTGCTAGAAAACCGAACACCTCCACCCCTTCGATTGATTGATCGGAATCAATCAATCGAGCGACGAGAGAAGCGTCGCAGGACAATAGAAATCTTGCAAGCAAAGTTCATGAAAAGCGGATTGATCCACAACACCTGTTGTAGGGGATCTCATTGATCATCAGTCTTGCTCAGGCGCGATTTGCACCACTTCCCAACTTAAGCAGGGATCATTTCTCAACATCAAACAAATAATTTTTAACCGGGAGCAACATCACGATTGAGTAACAATCAGCAACGAATGAGCCGAGCATAAGCAGCCCGACGATCATTACCCTGCCGTATCGCATGTCGGGACAATCTCGAAAGCTGCCAAATATCCGAATCCTGCGGCGCACCGGCGAGGCAGGGCACCAAAATGATCACATAGTGTGACTGCCTGAATTTCGTATTCTCGATGTCTCTGGCAGCTCCACTATTTTGAGCACGCAGATCATGATTGAGGTGTCAATCCAGCTGACCGCCAGGACGACGGACGCCGGCCCCGGTTGTCTTTTCCTCGAAGGTGTTTGGCTCGGAACTTCAAGGACAAGGAAGCGAGATCAACAACGAAGACACGACCGAGATCACTTGGCGCAGGGTGGCGCCCCGTCGTCTTTCACCTCGCCGACACCACCCAGTCGGTGTAGGAGGTCACGCGCCCGGTTCGGTCGCCCTCTGGTCGTCTCCCGCGCCGGGTAGATGGCGGGCGTGACGACAGAAATCACTCCGGGCAGCGCTCTCTTACACGCTCTTACACGCGACCTTGTACTCGGGATCACGAACGGTGACCGCGCGATGGATGCCACGATAGACGCGATGGATCCGTCGCGCAGCGCCTGTTCAACGAACGCCGGCCACGGCGGCGTCGGTCAGACCACGCCACACCACACCGACCTCACGGAAGCCGGCCTCCCGTAACGCGGCGATGTGCCACGAGACGGGTTTCACGGTCTCGCTGGAGATGTTCTTCTCCCCCAGCAGCGCCCGTCGCTCCTCCAGCAGCTTCGCTAAGGCCGGGTCTTGGGCAGCCAGCTCCCACCACTGGGGCCACGACAGCGCCGCGCCGGTGGCGTACCGGCTCTCTCGCCAGCGCCGCCGATAGTCAAGTAGCCGCTGGTTGAGGTCGGGTAGCCCGTCGTCGGGCATGGATTCGGCGTTGATGAACACCCCGCCCGGCTCAATCAGGTGCGCGACCTCCGCGTACACGGCGCTCAGCCGCTCCGCTGGCAGGTAGTGCAGGGCGGTGGCGGTCAGGACGGCGTCGAATCGCTTATCAGCAAAGTGCGCCGCCAGGGCGTTGGGCGACCGCAGGTCCAACGACACGTACTCGATCCGGTTCCCGAAGGTCGCCCGGGCGATGCCCATCAGCAGCGGATCCATATCGAGCAGAGTGACCTGGGCCGTGGTGAAGCGCCGCAGCACCCGAAGCGAGATCGATCCGGTGCCACCGGCCAGATCCAGAACGCGTGGCGCGCCATTGGTGACGGCGGCCACCACGTCGAGCATTGCGCTGATCCGCTCCTCACGGTCCGGCAGGTATGCCTCCTGTTGTCGGTCCCAGCTCTCCTGCCAGGCCAGAGCGTCGATCGCGGGCGATGTCTCTGAGCTCACGACAACCTCCTGTGTAAGGAGCGAGAAAACTTAGGCTAGTTACATAGCCTTAGAGTTGTCTACCGTTATTCACGTGGACTTCGACGCATACGCCCGGACGGCAGTAGAGCTTGTCAACGCTCCCTTGGAGAATCTCGCGGATCTCCGGGCACTCTTCGGCGCCCGAACCTGGTTGGCCGAACGGGCCACCGAGAAAGACGTCACGATCATGCGCCGCGCTCAGAAGCGGCTCCGTGAGGTGTTCGAGCTGGGGACGGCGGGCGAGGATGCCCGTGCCGTCGAGGCGCTCAATGCCCTCCTCGTGGCACATCCGGTTCAGCCACGCATTTCCGGGCACGACTCCAGTAGCTGGCACATGCATGTGACCGGCCGCGGCGCCTCAGTCAGCGCCGAATACATCGCCGGAGCGGTGTGGGGGTTGTCGGTGTGGCTCTGTGAGCATGGCAGCTCACGCTTCGGCGTGTGCGCTGACGAGCGGTGTCGCAACGTCTATCTGGATACCTCATCCAACGCTTGTCGGCGTTTCTGCTCGGAACGCTGCGCCACCCGCTCCCACGTGGCCGCCCACCGCGCCCGCAAACGCGCCGCCGCGTTACAGGCCGTCTGACCTAATCGACCGATCGATCCCACACGTCGATCCCGTACGTCATGGGGAGACGGCGTAGCCGTCGTCTCCCCTTCACACCTTGCCCTGCGCTTCCCTTCCCATTAGGGGTACGCGCGTCCGCGCCGCCCTGCGCCGCTGGCCACCGCCGCCGACATGCGGAAACGAGCCAAAGCCGACCCGCCAAGCCGCAGGGTGTCGCGGAGCGCGGTTCACTCAGGGATCAGCCGCTCCACCGCCGCCACGATCAGCTCATCCCGCTGTGCCGGGTCGAACACATCCGGCAGCGTGAGGCTTTCCAGGATCAGCCAGTTCAGAGCTAGGTAGAGCAGCTTGACCGACGTCGCGTCGCCAGGCATCCCCGCCTGACGGTGGTTTTCGATATTGGCGTCGATGTCGGCGCGGATACGCTCGGTCAGTTGGATACGCAGCTCGGGGCGCCGGGTGGCCTCCAAACGCAGCTCCAGCAGCGCGAGGTACCCGGAGCGGAATTCACTGACCCGCTCGACGATGCCGCGCATCAGCTGCGTGACAGTGGCCCGGTCGGTGCGACCGGCGACCTCTTCCATGCTGGCGACGGCACCGGGCAGCAGCCGGTCATAGAACCGCCGGGCGACTTGGCTGAGCAGGTCATCCCGGTTAGCGAAGTAGTTGGAGGCGGTACCGATGGGTACGCCGGCCTCAGCATCGACCGCCCGGAACGTGAGTCCTCGCGCCCCTTCCCGAGCGAGCACTTCGATCGCCGCATCGAGCAACGCCGCACGCCGCGCCAGGTTCTGTCGCATTACCCCTCCGACCCCAACACCACTCCACACGTAGTACTACATCCATACCACTTCACATGAAGTACTAAGCTCATCGTTATAGCAGGGAAACCCCGCACACGAAAGCCTGCCCGCTTCGGAGGACCACACGCGGCGATGCCGGCGACCCGGCAGATGTTCAACCGGTCCGCTTCCTGCGCAGCGACAAAGGACCTAGTGCGAGGGATCCACTAGATCTCCATGCCCGAGCTGCCCACGAAGTCGCCGCCTTCCCAGGCAGCTCCGCTGGAGCGTCGCCCCGACACGTCAACCCCGGCCTCCAAGCCGGCTCGCCTGCCGATCGCCCGCCTCATCGACATGAGGATTCACTGTTACCGGCGTACCAGCGGCGGTATTCACGCAGCTGAACACCCTCTTGCCCTGTGGATCACCAGACAGAGGGATACGTCACCACTACCCACCTATAATCCGACGCTCTCCTCAAGATCATATGGTGCGTGCTCTTCTGACCGATAAGAGCGAAAGCTATTCAGTGCACATCTGAAGCGCCCTAGAAGATCCGCGACACCGCAGGGTTGACGGGCTCCAATCACAGCCTCCCGCACATCGCTACGCTAAGCTGACAGCTTCAGGCATTAAAGGTAAATTCCAGTAGTTCACTCCCATGGCTCTATGAATCAATGTCGCAAACGACTCCTCTATAGAGACGGTGCCCTTATGGCAACCCGGACAGCAATCGAGTGGACGGAGATAACTTGGAATCCAACCACCGGATGCGATCGCATCTCTGCTGGTTGCGACAATTGTTACGCGCTCACACTGGCCAAGCGTCTGCGCGCGATGGGAGCGGGGAAGTACCAGGCAGATGGCGATTCACGCACCTCCGGCTCCGGATTCGCTCTCGCCCTCCATCCCGACGTGCTGCAGCAACCCTACGCTCGGCGGACGCCGAGAATGGTTTCGTCAACTCTATGAGTGACCTATTCCACGCTCGCGTACCTCTCAGTTTCGTTCGGGATATTTTCTCCGTCATCGCGGACACCCCACGGCACACATACCAAGTTCTCACGAAACGATCGACCCGCCTCCGTAAGATCGCTGATCGTCTCGACTGGCCACCCAATCTCTGGATGGGTGTCTCAGTTGAGAACGCAGATACCCTATTTCGGGTTGACGATTTGCGTAAGGTACCAGCAGCGGCACGTTTCGTGTCATGCGAGCCGTTGCTTGGACCTGTGGACTCGATCAATCTCAACGGCATTGGCTGGGCCATCGCCGGGGTGAGTCCGGCCCAGACCACCGACCCATTGACCCGGCTTGGGTTATCGCGCTACGCGATCGCTGCAAGGCCGCAAACGTGCCGTTCTTCTTCAAGCAGTGGGGTGGACGTACCCCCAAGGAAGGCGGCCGTCTTCTGGAAGGGCGAACCTGGGACCAGAAGCCAGTGCCGTTGACGTCGGCTACTGCTTGAGTCGACCACCGCTTGAAAGATGTTGAAAGGTACCTCTCCCTCCTTGTCCAACACTCCTCGAAGATGACATGCACTCGCTAACGCTCGTCGCTCATACGGAGGGCGAAGGATAACCATATCCCGCAACTGCTTACTCTTAACCGTCACCACTAACTCGCCTGCACTCTCCAACGCATGCACAGCCTTCCGTACTGTCGACTCCGTAGCCACACCGTACTGATCCCCGAAGATCGCCCAGGGCTCATTGACACACTTAACGGTTTTCTTCGTTATAAGAAGACGGCGTAGGTTACGGACAATTCGCTCTTGAGCGGAGGTCTGCTCAGCCTCAATCTGATGCTCTACGGTTTCTGTAAAGCTAAACAACGCGTCCTTATCGTCGTTCTCGGTCGGCGTTCAAAACACCCGCTGTTCTGCGCGTCAGATCAGCGCTGAAGTTAAGTAACACTTCAGTCGCTGGCCTGACCTCTCGACATGGGCCGGACAGCACCTTCACTAGGTCGGCGTACGGGACACCCGCCCCGCATGGGTCGAGAAACATAAACAGCGGCGCACCAGTAGCCTGTTGCACCACCATCAGAAGATGGTCAAGTACTTCCCCGACAAGCGCTACCGCTCGGACCCCCTGATCCCGATACTCGTCGACCAACGCGGCGAGTTTTGTGAAATTGGATCGGTTTTTCTTGATCAGCACCGACTCGATGTTCACTGCCGGCGCCTTGAGCAATGCCTGCAAAAAACAGTTCCCCTGATGCGGGCTCGCCGTTCGGATAGCGGCCGCGTCCAGCGAAACATCCAGGATCACTACCCGGCGATCTTCCACCTGCGATCCTGTCATAGTCGCAAAAGGGCACGATATAGGTGTTGAGAATCTTATGTTTGAACACCGACTGACTGCGTTGCTCATCTAGCAGCCCAGCGGAGGCCCCCCTTCGCCATCGACGCTCCTCCGACCAACCGAACACGTAGTAATGAAATAAGATCGGAGAGCAACAAGGGGCATAGCGATCAGAATGAGTCAGTTACCCGACACCGCATTCGCAACAAATGCCTTATAGAACCTACGGAAGATTTTCCCATAACGGAAAACATGGACTTTCTATAAGAAAACTCTCGCAAACAAGCAAAGCGTACTGAAAAAGTAACCGAAGGCTCTGAAACGCCTAGGCGTCGAGAGCGTCGATAGCGCTGTCGATCGACAGGTGACGGCGCGCGAAAGCCAGCGACTCGGCCAGATCGGCTTCCCGCTGCTGCCGGCTCGCCGCCTTGCGGGTGGTCACCTCCAAGGAGACGGTGCCACCGAACTTCCGTCCCGCCAGCAGCTCCAGCACCTCGGCGCAGGGCTGGGTCCCCCGCCCGGGAACCAGGTGCTCGTCGCGGCCTGCGCCGCTGCCGTCTCCCAGATGCAGGTGCGCCAAGGCGTCACCCATGCGGCCTGCTATCTCCACGGCATCGGCGCGGGAGGCGGCACAGTGCGAGATGTCCAGGGTGTAGTTGGCGTAGCCGGTGGTGGTCGGGTCCCAATGCGGGGAGTAGAGGATAAACTCGCGCCGCGCCATCCGCACCGGGTACATGTTCTCCACAGCGATCTTCACCGAGGGGAACTTCTCGGCGAGATCGTCCAGACCGTCAGCAAAGGTACGCGCGTACTCCCGCTGCCAGATAAAAGGCGGGTGCACCACCACGGTGCCCGCTCCCAGGTCAGCGGCCATCTCGACGGCTCGTCGCAGCCGCACCCATGGGTCCGGGCTCCACACCCGCTGGGTGACCAGCAGGCAGGGGGCGTGGACCGCCATGACGGGGACGCCGTAGTGGCGGGAGAGCCGGTCGAGAATGTCGGCGTCCTGGCTGGCGCCGTCGGTCCACACCATGACCTCAACGCCGTCGAAGCCCAGCTTCGCCGCGATCTCGAAAGCCGCGGGGGTAGGCTCCGGATACACCGATGACGTAGACAAGATGACCGGAATGTCCGGAGCCGCAGAAGGTTTCACGGCCCTAGGGTAGCTCCGGCATGCATCTGTCGCCGGCATCCGCCGTGCACGGGCAGTGACATAAGACACGAACCACACGCGCGGCAGCCCACTTATAAACCGCCTGATGGTCACGAATCACCCAGCTGATCCAGGCGTCGCAGGATCACTCCCTCCCGCAGCGCCCACGGGCAGATCTCCAGCTCCGTGACCCCCAGTTGCTCCATGGTCGCCTCCGCGACCACCGCGCCGGCCAGGAGCTGGTGGGCGCGAACCGGGCTCACCCCGTCCAGCTCCGCGAGGCCGGCGGAGGGGATCCGGCGGATGAACCCGGCGATCTGTCGAAGCCCGTGCAGGGACAGGACCCGGCGTATCCGCAGTCCGGCCTCTGATGGCGCCGCCCCTGTCAGCCGGGCCAGGGTCCGGAAGGTTTTGGAAGTCCCCACCACACGGTCGATCTCCCGGGTGTCAGGCAGAGACGCCTCCCGCAGGCTCGTGGTGACGTAGGCAAACAGGTTCTCTACCTGGGATGCCGGCGGCGGGTCCCCCGACAGGCGCTCCCTGGTCAGTCTGCCCGCACCCAACGGCAGCGACAGCGCGGTATCCGGCGTCTCATCGATCCCGGCGGCGATCTCCAGGGAACCGCCTCCGACGTCGAGCACCAGCAGCCGCCCCGCTGACCAGCCGAACCATCGGCGTACCGCCAGGAAAGTCAGTCGGGCCTCGTCAGGGCCGGAGAGCACCGCGAGGTTGACGCCGGTCTGTTGCCGCACCTGATCCAGCACCTCACCGGCGTTACGCGCGTCCCGGACCGCTGAGGTGGCGAAGGCCAGCAGATCATCCACCCCGAGCCGGTCGGCTGCTTCACGCGCCTTGGCGACGGCCGCCACCAGGGCGTCCGCGCCCGCCTCGGAGAGGTTGCCGTCGGGTGTGATCTGCTCGGCCAGCCGCAGCACGGTCTTCTCCGAGTACGCCGGCCATGGATGTGCGCCCCGGTGAGCGTCCACCACCAGCAGGTGAATGGTGTTGGACCCGACGTCGAGTACTCCAAGACGCATGAGGGAACGTTATGCCCACATGGCCAGATGCCTAGCCGGCACGCAGCGGACGCGACGGACGCTCAGCGGCTTTCAGTCCCGGGGCGGATAGGTACGCCGCGGCGAGTACTTGCCGTACAGATCCGTGGGGATGCCCTTCGCGATGGTGGTCAGGGCGTCGATAGTCTCCAAGATCTCTTCCACCGACCGCTCCGGCGCGTCGGCGGGCTCCACCGCCAGCAGGTCTCTGCCGTCCAGTCGCCAGTCCACCGTCCGGTGCTTACGGATCGCCGTCACCGCGTCCAGGTGCAGGAGCGCGCTGGCCGCGTCGCCGTCGACGCCGTACACGTCGTACCGGGCCGCCAAGCCTTCGTCTTCGGTTTCAAACACGTACCCGAACGGGTCGTCATCCACCGGGTCGTCGGTCGGTACCAGGCTGACTCGAGGCAGCGGGCCTGGCAGCGCCACAGCGACCACCAGGTGAGAGCGCTGCACCGCAGGCAGCGTCATCCGGATACCGCCGCCGTAGGAGGCTTCGGCTTTGCCGTCCCGGGCACTCTCCCCCACCACGAACCGGAAGGCCACCACCGGAAAGCCGTCCCGTTCTCCGTAAACCACATCCAGCGCGCGGCGGTGCCCGAAGTCAGAAAAGGGAGGCGCCGACCAGCGGTCCACCAGGGACGGGTCGCCGCTGGCGTAGTCGAATCCATGCTCCAACGCGAGCGCGCGCAGCGACTCGATGGTGGAGACTTCCTCGCTTAGGTCCTCAGTCACAGCGCATAAGCGTAGGCTGACTGAGTGGCACGCTCCTCCCCGCGTACCAGGCTTCGGGTGTCGGTTCATACGCCGGATGAGCCCCGTGACCGCGAAACGGAGCTAGATTTCCCCCGCGAATGGGTGGAATTCAGTGATCCGGCCGACCCTGAGCATGTCATCCGCGCCGACCTGACGTGGCTGTTGTCCCGTTGGACCTGCCTATTCGGCCGGGGATGCCACGGCATCGTGGTCGACGGGCAGAAGGACGGGTGCTGCTCCTACGGCGCGTACTTCACCGACACCGCGGATCAGAAACGGGTACGCCAGGCGGTGCGGCGCCTGACGCCCGAGACCTGGCAGTACTACACCCGCGGCTTCGCTAACTACACCGAGCAGGACGAGCTTAACGGTGAACCGGCTCTCCGCACCTTGGTGATCGACGGCGCTTGTGTGTTCCACAACCGGGAAGGGTTCCCTGGCGGGTATGGCTGCGCCTTGCACGCCCAGGCGTTGCGGGATGGCGTGCATCCGATGCGCTACAAGCCGGATGTGTGCTGGCAGTTGCCGATCCGCCGGGAACAGGATTGGGTGGACCGACCCGACGGCACCCGGGTCCTGGTGTCCACCATCACCGAGTTTGATCGGCGCAGCTGGGGCGAAGGGGGCCACGACCTGCGCTGGTGGTGCACCTCCTCACCCGAGGCCCATATCGGAGAGGAGTTCCTGTACCAGAAGTACAAACCGGAGCTGATCGAGTTGATCGGTGAGCAGGCGTACGCGGTGCTGGCCAAGCTGTGCGATGCCCGGGCTCAGCAGGGACTGGTGGCGCCGCATCCGGCGACCGCCGTGGCGCAGAAACAGGGGCGTAAAGCCTGACCGCTCCCGGCCTTACCAGGCTCTCCCCGCCGTCCTCCCAACCACCCCTCTCACCAGCCGCAACGAGCCGCAGCCAACCGACGGCCTCGCCCGTTGACGCTCACCGCGGCCAACGACAAGAACGACAAGCAGGCCTGACAAGGACCGGCAGGCCTGACAGACAGGGCCTGTAAAAGCAAGGTGCAACAAGCAGGGCCGGCGACCTCGGCACCTGCAGACCGGGCCGGCGGCCCACCGCACTGTCCCGCAGGGATACGCGCCCCGCGTTGGAAGCGTGCGGGTCAGGGTTCGAACTTGTACCCCAGGCCGCGGACGGTGACGATGTGGCGGGGCTGCGATGGCTCCGGCTCGATCTTGGAGCGCAGCCGCTTGACGTGCACGTCCAGAGTCTTGGTGTCGCCGACGTAGTCGGCTCCCCACACCCGGTCGATCAACTGCCCTCGGGTAAGCACCCGTCCCGCGTTGCGCAGGAACATCTCCAGCAGCTCGAACTCCTTCAGGGGCAGTTGAATCACTTCGCCGCGCACCGTCACCACGTGCCGGTCGACATCCATCCGGACCGGCCCGGCTTCCAGGGTCGTCGGGGCCAGGTCGCCGGGGTCGCTGCGCCTGCGCAGTACCGCCCTGATCCGGGCCACCAGCTCCCGGGGCGAGTACGGCTTGGTGACATAGTCATCGGCGCCGATCTCCAGCCCGACCACCTTGTCGATCTCACTGTCTCGGGCCGTGACCATGATGATCGGCACATTCGACCGCCGCCGCAGCTGCCGACACACCTCACTGCCAGACATCTCCGGGAGCATCAGGTCGAGCAGCACGATGTCGGCTCCGGAACGCTCGTACTCGGTCAGCGCCTCAGTGCCGGTGGTCGCGACAGAAACCTCGAAGCCCTCCTTGCGGAGCATGTACGACAGCGCGTCGGAGAACGACTCTTCGTCCTCCACGACGAGAACGCGGGTCACGGACGTCCTTCCCTTGATAGCGGTTCTACGCGCGTGGCGGGCGTACCTATCGGTCCTATCGGCCCTATCGGTGCGCCTGTCGGCGTACCTGTCGATGTCACGTTCCCGCCCCCGTGCGGTTAACTGATTGATCCTGTTCTGAGATCTCAGACGAGTAACGTTCCTCAGACGTGGCTCCGGGAGGACTGCCGGGAAGCCGGAGGGTAAATTTCGACCCTTTTCCAACGGTGCTCGTAACACTGACCTGCCCACCATGGTTGGTAGCGATGTGTTTGACGATGGCGAGTCCTAGACCGGTCCCACCGGTGGCGCGGGAACGCGCCGGGTCTGCGCGGTAGAAACGCTCGAAGATCCGCTTTTGGTCCTCGGGCGCGATCCCGATCCCCTCGTCGATGACGGAGAGCTCGACCTTGTCCTGCTCCCAGGACGCGGAGATCGTGACGACCGTGTTTTCAGGGCTGTAGGCGATCGCGTTGTCGACCAGGTTCGCGAGCGCTGTCACCAGTTGCCGTTCGGTGCCGTGGATGATCAGCCCGCGCTGCCCCACCGGGACGATGGTGATGTTCTTGGCGCTGGCCGCGGTCCGGCTGCGGTCAAGCACTTCGTTGATGATCCGGTCCACACTCACCGGCTCAGGCTGCGGCAGCGGCTCCCCGCCTTGGAGTCGCGACAGCTCCAGCAGTTCGCTCACCAGCCGCCCCAACCGGTTGGACTCGTGGTGGATCCGTTCCGCGAAGCGTCGCGCCGCCTCCGGATCGTCGAGGGCGTCCAGGAGAGCCTCGGACAACAGTTGCAGGGCGCCGACCGGGGTCTTCAGTTCGTGGCTGACGTTGGCGACGAAGTCCCGGCGGACCCGCGCCACCCGGTGGGCCTCGGTGACGTCCTCCACCTCGACGGCCACGTGTCCGTTCTCGAGTGGGGCGACGCTCACCCTGACCCCGAACCAGTCGCGGCCCCCTGTGGCCTCGGGATCCACGCCGGGAGCGAGGGGCAGTTCCAGTTCAACGTCACGGACCGCACCGCTTTGGCGTACCTGCTCGGCAAGGGAACGCAGCACCGAATGCGCGATCCGCCACCGCCCCGTGTTGATTCCCCGCAGCTCGGTGGTGACCAGGCCCATGGTGCGGGCGGAGCGATTGGCGAAGACCACCTCATCGCCGGGCGCGAGCACCAGAACGCCAGCGCGTAACGCGTCGAGGCTGTCGGTGGCGAGGGTTCCCAGGTCGTTGTCCGCTCCCCCTGTTTTTTCCGGGCACTTCATTCCTGTACCCCCCATGGCACCTGTACCCCCCATGGCAGGCCCCCTTGCCGTGCCCGCAGTCGCGTGCCCAAGCGTTTGGTCATCGGCGTCAGTCGGCGTTGGGCGTCGGTTGTTCCACACCGCGAGTACGCCAGCGAGAGCACCGACAAGCACGCCGGCACCAGCGCCAACGGCGAACGCCTGGGTCACGTCCACGCAGCGATGGTAGGCCGGGTTACGGAAACGTGAAGCGACAAATCATACCATATCGGACACGAGTCGGAGAATGTTCACCGCTGAGACCGCGCGCGTTCATCAAGGTGTGGCCCGCACCTGAGTGTCATGCCCTGACCTCTGTGAGGATTGCTCATCAGACAGCACGTGGGGGTATGGCATGCGTGAAGCGTTCGAGGCCGGCCTGGAGGAGCTCAACCAGCTCCTGGTGTCGATGGCCGAGGCGGCCCGCACGGCGATGCAGAACGCCACAACGGCGCTGCTGAACGCCGACCGGAACGCCGCCGAAACAGTGATTGCTGAAGACGATCGCATCGACACCCTCAAACAGGAGGTCGATAACCGCGCATACGAACTGTTGGCCCGCCAGGCACCGGTCGCCGGTGATCTGCGGCGGATCACCACCGCGCTGCACGTCGGCGCCGACCTCGAACGGATGGGTGACCTCGCCCAACACGTCGCCAAGATCGCGCTCATGCGTCACCCGAGTGCGGCGGTACCGCCAGAGCTGGCGACGGTGTTCCTACAGATGTCGACCGCGGCGGACCACATGGCAAAGAAGATCACGTCGGTGCTGGCGACGCACGACACCAAGCGGGCGGCGGAGCTGGAGAAAGAAGACGACGACATGGACGCCCTGCACCGGGAGATGTTCACGGTGCTGTTCGGAAACTGGCCGCACGACGTGGAAAGCGCGGTGGACGCGGCCCTCCTCGGGCGGTTCTACGAGCGGTACGCCGATCACGCCGTCAACGCCGCCCGGCGTGTGATCTACCTCGTCACCGGCGAGAACCCCACCCCACCGGCGTCATGACCAGCTCCCCCGGTACGCCAGATCACCCAGGTACCTGTCCCCGGCCCGCCACGCGCAGGTGATCATCCGGTACGCCCGCGCGGGCGTACTCCTCGGGCGTACCCCTGGAAAACCAGTCAGCTCGTCGCGGTGAAGGCGACGCCCCGGAGCCACGCTGCTCCGGGGCGGACACGAGCTTGTGACTCAGGTCCGCGCTGACCTGGGTACATGGATTTCAGCCGCAACGGCCTGTCAGCGACCCTGGTTGGCGACCGCCGCGATCGCGACAGCAGCGGCCTCCGGGTCCAGGTAGGTGCCGCCCGGGGTGATGGGACGCAGCTGCTCGTCCAGGTCGTACCGCAGCGGCACACCCGTTGGGATGTTCAGACCGACGATGTCAGCGTCAGAGATCTGGTCCAGGTGCTTGACCAGCGCGCGCAGAGAGTTGCCGTGCGCCGCCACCAGCACGGTACGACCCGCCAGTAGATCCGGCACGATCGCGTCGTACCAGTACGGCAGGAGCCGGGCGACAACGTCCTTGAGGCACTCGGTCCGCGGCATCAGCTCCGGCGGAAGCTGGGCGTACCGTGGATCACCCACCTGCGAGTACTCCGACGAGTCCTCCAGCGGCGGAGGCGGAGTGTCGTAGGAGCGGCGCCAGAGCATGAACTGCTCCTCGCCGAACTTCTCCAGGGTCTCCTTCTTGTTCTTCCCCTGCAGCGCACCGTAGTGCCGCTCGTTCAGCCGCCAGTGCCGCTTCACCTCAATCCAGTGGCGGTTGGCGGCGTGCAGCGCAATCTCAGCCGTCCGGATGGCGCGCCGCAGCACAGAGGTGTGCACAACATCGGGCAGCAGGCCGTGCTCGGCGAGCAGCTCACCGCCACGTCGGGCCTCCGCCTCGCCTTTAGCGGTGAGGTCCACATCGACCCACCCGGTGAACAGGTTCTTGGCGTTCCACTCGCTCTCGCCGTGCCGCAAGAGCACCAGGGTTCCCACCGTCATGGGTTCCATCCTGCCCGACCGGCCCTTCGACACCCACGCGGCCCCATGAACCGGGGTCCGCGGTAGGTTCGGGATCGACATCACCGATCGCTGCTTCTTGATGCGAAAACCGCCAATAACAGCCGGCCAGTTAATGACGACGTAATGGCTTAGATAACTGAAATTTTGTTAAGGCAGTTGTGGATCGTTGCAAGAAGCAGAAGCTCGCCACTCGCCACAAGAACCAGAAGATTGACGACAGATCATAGCGGTCACGCACGCCGGCGGCGGGGTGGAAGGCCCGTCCCCCGAGGCAAGCCAGCCCCACCACCGGCGGTCCGTCGGCGCCGCGTTGAGTCACAGCCGGTACGCCCGTCCCCCAACGGCTAACCGGTTGGCGTGCACCGACAGATCTTCGCGCGGTCGTCGGTGGTCGCCGCCCCCAAGTCCCGCGCCCCCAAAATCGCGAGCCCCACGTACAGCGTCATCCACCTGGCACAACCGCGTTGCGTGACAACAAGCAGCCTACGCGGAAAACGTTTGTCATCTCAAGCAGAGGCCCTGTCACCTCTACCACAATCAGTCAAGCGCCTCTTTCGATCAGATGACTGAACCCCTTCAGGTTGTCCAGTGGTTCCCCACGGGCAACCCGCCATTCCCATTCTCGACGGATCGCAGAACCGAAACCGATTTCCAACATTGTGTCGAAGCTCTCATCGGCGTACGTCAACACCGAGCCCAGCAGTCGGTCCAGCTCATCCGCGGTTACTGAGTGCAACGCCACCCTACCGATCAGGTACACATCTCCCACGGTGTCGATCGCAAATGACACCGCGTACATCTGAGCGTTACGCCGCAGTAGCCACGCCCACAATCGTTCAGCGTTCTCCTCAGGGCGCCGCATCACGAACGCTTCGATCCGAAGCGCATGCTGCTCCACAATCAGATGACACGTGGTCCTCAATTTGCGGGTACCGGGCAGGGTGACGGCGTAGCGGGCCTCACCTGTGCGTTCCCACTCCAACCCGCGTTCTTCCAGTGTGGACTCGATCAGGGCGGCGACTTCAGCCACCTGAGCATTCATTGCCATACCCCCTCGATCCACCGCTGTCAGCGGACAGCCCGCCGCCCTGGCGTACACCCGGATTCTCCCCCGGACCCCAAGACCCGGCCACTGCTCGGGGCGCGCCCTCTCAATCGCGCCCCGAGCCTCGACCCCGGAACACCTCACCCGGTGCCGGCCAGCTCCGACCACCGGTGTTCAATCAACGCTTCCCGATACACCGACAGCAGCCCAGACACGGTCCGCGACCAGGAGAACGTACGCGCGTGCCGCACCGCCCCCTTCGCCAATTCAGCGCGGCGCTGAGGAGCGTCCAGCAAATCTCCAATGACACGCGCCCACACCTGCGGGTCATGCCCGTCCACCAGCACCCCGCTGACTCCGTCAGCGACGGCGGTCACCAATCCCCCCACAGCCGCCGCCACCACCGGCGTTCCGCAGGCTTGCGCTTCCAAAGCGACCAGTCCGAACGACTCGTTGTGACTGGGGACGCACACCAAATCCGCGGCCCGATACAGCCACGCCAACCGGTCCGGACGCTGCGGCGGGATAAATTGCACCGCGTCCGTGACCCCCAGCGTCGCCGCGAGCTCCTGCAGATGCCGAGGCCGTTCCAAACCGGTGCCGCTGGGGCCACCGCAGATCGCCACCACCACCCGACGCGCCAACTCCGGCCGCTGCCGCCGCAACTCCGCCAACGCCCGGATCACCACATCCGGCGCCTTAAGCGGCTGGATACGTCCGACGAACAACAACACCAACGCGTCGGAAGGTAGACCAAACAGCTTCCGCCCCACCCCACGGTCAGGCACGGGCGTAAACCGGGACAGATCCACCCCAGGCTGCACCACCGTCACCTTCGCCGGGTCCGCGTTATACAACTCCCGCAGCTCCCGCGCCTCGGTTTCGGTATTGGCCACCAGCCGATTGGCCTCGGCGACGACCTGCTCCTCTCCGATCACCCGCGCCCGCGGCTCCGGGGTGTCCCCCTCCGCCAACAGCGCGTTCTTCACCTTCGCCAAGGTGTGGGCGGTGTGGATCAACGGCACACCCCACCGATCCTTCGCCAGCCAGCCCACCTGCCCCGACAGCCAGTAGTGGGAATGAATCAGGTCGTACCACCCGGGCGGACGCGCCGCCTCAGCCCGCAGCACACCGGCGCTGAAGGCACACAGCTGCGCCGGCAGCTCGCTCTTGGACAACCCTTCAAACGGCCCAGCCACGACGTGCCGCACCAGCACACCGTCGGCCAACTCCACGGTCGGAGGCAGCTCACTGGAGGTCGCCCGCGTGAAGATCTCCACCTGGACCCCCAGCTTGGCCAACCGTTTAGCGACCTCCGCGATGTAAACATTCATCCCGCCCGCGTCACCGGTACCCGGCTGGTCCAGGGGCGAGGTATGCATCGACAGAGTCGCTATCCGGTGCGGCAGCTCGGAGTTGGGGATCCCACATCGCAGGCCGCTGAGCGCCACGTCCTCCGCCTCTCTGTTCCTGTCTGTCTGACCGCATCACCGCTGGTCAGACGGCATTAGTCACAGTCCGTCCGCTCTATGGCCGTCTGTGATATGTCCGTTCAGGTCCATCCAGGACAGGCTTGATCGACCTACACAACAGCAGGCGTCGGACGTCCTCTTCCACGAGCACCCCTACCCGTGACATGTCTCACCCGGGTTAGAGATTTGTTAAGGGACATCGCGCTTCACAAGCCGCGCTTCCCACACTCACGACACCATCCCCTCCCGGACACCCCAGTGGTTCTAACCCTGACTCGACACCATCACAGACGGCCCACCTGGTCATCCGCTCCGAACGAACCCACATCCGGCAGGATCGGTACCCATGACACGTACTGACATGCCCCTCGCGGTGGTCACCGGCGCCTCAAGCGGAATCGGTGCCGCCACCGCCCGACGGCTGGCACGCGAAGGATTCCACGTCATCGCGGCCGCACGCCGACAGGACCGGATCACCGCCCTCGCCCAACAGATCGGCGGTACGCCGGTGACGTGCGACATCACCTCCCCCTCCGACGTGACCGCGCTAACCGACACCGTGGCCTCCCTGGGCGGGGTCTGCCACGTCCTGGTCAACAACGCCGGAGGCGCGGTGGGACTGGAGTACGTCGAGGACGCCGACATCGCGGACTGGCGGCACATGTACGAGGTCAACGTCATCGGCACCATGCGCGTCACCCAGGCCCTCCTGCCTGCCCTGGAACGCTCCGGCGCCGGCACCATCGTCATGATCACCTCCACCGCCGGACATGTGCTGTATGAAGGCGGTGGCGGATACACCGCCGCCAAACACGCCGAAGCCGCCCTGACCGGCACCCTGCGCTTGGAACTCAACGGCCGCCCGATCCGGATCATCGAGATCGCCCCCGGCATGGTCGCCACCGAAGAGTTCTCCCTCGTCCGCTTCCGAGGCGACGCCGAAAAAGCCGCCAAAGTCTACGAAGGCGTCCAGAACCCACTCACCGCCGACGACATCGCCGACTGCGTAGCCTGGTGCGTAACCCGCCCGCACCACGTCAACATCGACCAACTCGTGGTGCGGCCCCTCGCACAGGCCGCCCAACACAAAGTGCACCGCGGACCGATCCAACAGAAGACCTGACAGGAAACCAGACACCCATGCCCCCCGCCATCGCGTACCCCCCGGATCCCCCACCCGGGAACCCCGCATACCCCACCCCTGCCCAGTGGGGGACCGGCCGGGCGCGGACGGACACAGGCAGGCGAACCACCGCCCAAGGAATCATCACCCGCGGCACCACCAACCCCAACCGACTCCGGCGAGTGGACCGCTGGCTGGCCGCACACTTCGGCCGGCTCCTCGCCCGCCACGACTCACCCTTGGTCGTGGACCTCGGCTACGGCGCCAGTCCCGTCACCACCGTCGAACTGCGTTCCCGACTCGCCACCGTCTGCCCAGCGGTACGCGTCATCGGCTTGGAGATCGATCCCGAACGCGTCGCCGTCGCTCAACCCGCCGCCGACCCACCCTGGTTGGAATTCCGGCACGGCGGCTTCGAACTCGCCGGCCTACGTCCGGTCCTGGTACGCGCGATGAACGTGCTGCGCCAGTACGACGAGTCCGCCGTCGCCCACGCCTGGGCCACCATGACCGCCCAGCTCACCCCCGACGGCCTCCTCGTGGAAGGCACCTGCGACGAACTCGGCCGCCTCGCCACCTGGGTCACCGTGTCACCCACTGGCCCACGCACCCTCACCCTCGCCGCCCGTCTATCCACACTCGACAGACCATCACGCTGGGCGGAACGCCTCCCCAAAGCCCTCATCCACCACAACATCCCCGGCCACCCCATCCACCACCTTCTGTCCACCTTGGACAAAGCCTGGCAGGCTGCCGCCCCCTACTCCGTCTTCGGCCCCCGGCAACGTTGGCTCGCCACCGTCCGCTCCCTCATCGCCGACGGCTGGCCCATCCCCCATGAACCCCGCCGCTGGCGCCTCGGCGAACTCACCATCCCCTGGCCCCTCGTCTCCCCCACCACCTGACCCACTCCCCACCCACCGCCCACACCCACGACACCCTGCCCGCCCGCCACCCCTCGACCTACTCCCAACAACCAGAGCTGCCCTCCCCACCCCCATGAGACGCTTCGAGATGTAGGAGCGGCCTGCCACCTCACGGCCTACCCCGACCTAGACAAGACACCGAAGTGGACAGATACTGTCCACATTGAATCTGAGGAAGCGCACCCCACCTCACCCAGACTTGAGAAAAGTTCCTTCTATCCCGTTTTAGGGCGGTGATAACGAGTGAACTTAGCGGACCAGATCGGTCCAGTTATGCAAGGTGCTATATAAAATCGCAGGTCGTTTCCTCTACTCCCCACGCACGTGGGGGTGTTCCGACTCTAGCTCTATGCGGACACGACGACGATCGCTACTCCCCACGCACGTGGGGTAGTGATGTTGCCTGGCCTGGCTCTCGCTGGGGTCTGAACGAGAGCCGGGGCCGAAGCGGTTGCAGATTGATCTGTGCCTG